>Ga0123354_10008476_pt1 | contig 15634 bp, 10 predicted proteins | sample TergutLab28metaG_2_FD_97872 | JGI IMG/M metagenome (GOLD analysis project Ga0123354, IMG submission 97872) | Labiotermes labralis P4 segment gut microbial communities from Petit-Saut dam, French Guiana - Lab288 P4 | ecosystem: Host-associated > Arthropoda: Insects > Digestive system > Gut ...
CCAAGAGGATAGAAGTGGCGTATGTGAAATTTTATATTAAGAGGCCCCCATTTCCCCCCCCCCCCCCAAAAAAAAAAAAATTCCAAAACTGTATTACTACAATAAGCCAATCTTTGGTAGCAGAACACAGCACAATTCAGAGGCAGTTAAGCCACTTTAGGTGGTTTTTAAATAGCTTGTTCACTACATCATTGAACACCTGTAGTTGCAAGGCCATCCCCCAGATATGACCACAAGTTACATGTTTATGAACTGATTGTCACTTTTACTTTTGGTGTCAAATGTACCTTAAAGGCATCCAGCACCAACATACCCAATTTTTCAGATGCACCCCTGGCTGTCTGTTCCACATCACTGCCAATCAGTTCTCTGCAACTTCACTGGTCATCCAAGCTCTAAATTGGCACTTAATGATGACTGTCTCATGCAGCTGCCCCTCTGTAGTTATTTGCACCTTTGGATCATTTGTGCAGGAAAGTTACTATTGTCTGATTATAATGTCAATATCTTGCATCTTTTCATTGCCCAATGTTTCCAGTTTTCCTCATTGTCATTGACAGTAAAATTTGATGACATATCAAAGTATGGTGCTGTTTCACTAGCATTTTCTGTTTGGCTCATGATGCAATTATGTGTTTTGCAAAGTCTAATCACATGCTGTTAAAATGCAACAAGCTTGTTCTCAAAATCTCCTGGCAATTTCCAGCAATGTAACATTCTCTGACAATGACAGAACCAGTTCCTCTGCATCATGCATACACATCAACAGACACTAGTCTTAAAAGAGACGATGCGTGATTTTGCAGTTTCCTGAACTTTTATATTTTACAGCCTCACACACAGTCAACACTCTTTAAGTTTTTCTTTCTAAGTGTATCATCTTGATATTTAATTGTTCTAGTTCCTTGAACTGACCACGCTTCAGACCACTGTAAGACTTTCAGGTGGACTTCATGTTCATCATCTTTTCCTTTTGTTGCCTCTGCCTTTGGACATTTGCTTCTTAAACCCTGAACTTCTTGCTGCATTACACATACTTGTTTTCTCAGCATGGCTAATGACAGCAACAGTTTAAAGCTGGCAATATAAATTCACTTTATGCTACTCACAATGCAGATCATGCTTGTAGCCATCCTCCCTACATGACTGGCCACTTTACTGGCATAATGAATGAACTACAGCACTACAGGATGCTTTGTTCTTTCTTTTGGCTGCATTTGCAACAATTCAGCCACACACCTTGGGTCAACATGGCACAGTCTTGCTCAGCACTTCAGAATGAAATTCAAGATGACCACACACATTTAAACACCAACTTTAAGGATTAAAAAGTGTTGGTTTGCATTTGGGTACAAATATAACTCATCTTTAATTCTTATGAGGATACATCCCTGTGTAACATACTACAATCTGCATGATTGCAGGATACCACCACAAGGTAGAAAACAACTGCACTGTTATGGGTTACTGTGCAGTGAGTAGTGGTAATTTCTTACCAACATTTCAGGACAACCTATTGGTCCCACTACTCGCTACATAATAACCCAGAAGAGCGTAGTTCTCATGCTACAGTCTTCCACTATTCAAACACCTACACTTCACTCATACACTTAACCAAATTTTTCAGTTATGAAATAAGTAAAACTGGTCATCAAGATATAGCCACTGTGGTGTAATGGAAGTGCTATACATTCTCTGCTGAAAAGTTAATTTACAATGATGATAAGGACTGCTGTTGTGCTGTAAACTAAATTTCATATGTACATAATCTGTAAACTCCTGACTAATCTTGCTTCCTGTGATCAGTTAGATGACAAAAAAACTTGAAAATTAAAGTACTGGCAGACCCACAAATATGTCAAGGTTTTACACAAGGATTTTGACAGTACATTAGTTACAGTAATTTACAACAAAAATACAAAAACCTAATTTCTAATTCAATGTAAATTCATGAGGGTCTTGTATTATAACCTTAGAATGAAGCTGCATCATGCCAGATTCTGAAATCTGTCCATCCACATAATCCACTTTGATGACTTTTGGTGCTTGTTTGGTATGTGACGTACTTGTGCCAGAATATGAATCGAGTTCCAACTTAATTAGATCCATATTGATCTGTGGAATAATAACACAGATAAATGAATAGTGTGATTAATGAACAAATAAAGAACAAAATGTACACAAAATAAACATACAAATATATATGTACACAATATTTAATTACTTTATCAGAGTGTAACAACTGAAATTATGTTCGGTTAACTATTAGGGTACAATTACAAAAGGGAAATGACAGAACTGGCAGAGACCCAGTTCTGCCATCTCCACGCTCTTCAATCAGTGACATATTCTCTGCACCAGATTTTTTTTCATCAGCATTCAGATTTCTCCCAAATGTGCCCTGAAAGAAAATCCACTAACTCCTCACTCAATACTGATAAACATGTGAAATTGACTGTTTGTGTTACAAACAATGGGGACAACCATCCTCCTAATATACTTCCCAACATGCCCAGCAGTTATAACTGTATTTGGGGTGGGACCTGAAAGGATTTCAACTCTCTGGTGTCTGAAAATTTCCTGAGGGGATTGAAGAAAATCATGAACATTGTACTGTATGTGTGAATCAAATATATCACCTACAGAAAAATACATTTAAAAAAGTATTATGCACATGTAAACAAGAAAAGTAAAACATGAAAGTCACACAAAGGAATAACATATTCTGGAATGTGATGTGTAGTCCGAAACAAATTTGTCATGACTGGGGGCTGGGGAGGAGGGGGACCTGCCATCTGCATTGTTGGGGTAAACAATTTATGACGCATTTGCCTCCAAAAAAATGGTATACTTCTGCCAAAACACATGGCATCACATCCCACAAGATGGAAGTCTTTAAATAAATAAAATAACTGCAAAATGATCAAACATGAGAATCGGTGATTACTACGACAAAATTGTGCAGTTACCTACAAAAAACTTGCTACATAACTTACCACTAGTGACCTATTTTAAAATGATATACTTCTCACATCACCTGCACAAACTGAGGCAATCGTCATATAATGGATGCTTATTGTAAAGGAAAGCTTCATATTAAGGAGGCCAACAGAGTGGGTACCCTGTCTTTCTACCTCAAAACAGACACAATTAGCCTCTGAAATGGTGTATATATTTCTTATTAAATAACAGACAACATTCAAAAATGAATTATCCCATAATGTAAATTTGTTTCAACTCCACACACAGGTATGTGCACATGCACATAAGACAACCACCAGTGCTTAAGAGATGGTAACTACAGTATTCTTTCCTTACCATATTTAAACTACTGTTACGAACTGAAAAGTCCTTAATCACAGATGTTATATCATAGGTCTCCTACCTACAGCCCACCAGGCTGTATTTTGCGACTTGTGACCACATTTTAAATTAAGTACATACCATCAAACGTACTCAATAATTTAGGCAGTTACATATACCAATTATTATATCTCCATGTGTGGCCTGCAAACCAGCCCAAAATAATGGATGGGCTATAAAAAGTTTTGACACCCAGCACTTGCGCTGGACTGATGATCATGAATGGTGAACAGCATTCTTTTATAACTGAGGCCCAATATGGCAGTTCTACAAGATATACACTTATTATTAACTTGTGCAACAGGCATTTTGAATTACAGCTGTCATACAGCTCACATTTTATAATTTTCTAAATGAATCACCTGTAATGCAGACAAGACTAAATGGTGACTGCTAGCTTTACCATTGATTCACTCTGGCCACATGTGCTATCACTCCTCTCCCACCTGCCAAAGGGCAATATTATTGCCTCTATGTCATGTGAGGTTCCCATGGCGGTAAATGCTGAGATTAGGGTCTTCTAGCATGTGCCACTGTGTAATTTGTTAAGATCCCACATTTTTATAAAACCTGTCTAAATACTCTTCTTAACGCATCTTGGAAGACTGATATTATAATCTCACTTGTTCCTTCCCTCTAAGGTTACAAGTGTCATGCTCAGTTCGATGTGTTTATGGTGTTCAGACACTGTGTTACATAATCCATTACAGCATTTCAGGATAATGTAACATGGGAATAAACAGAATCACTTCAGAAACTTTACTATATTTTACACATCACATATAACATTGTTTCCAGATTTTAACACCCTGATCATACTGAATAGGTACAACCCACTCAAATTACTGTATTGTGTGTTAAATTTGCACTTGCAACCTCGAACAAATTAGCACTACACGATGTATTCATAGGCACAATTGGAGCAATTACACAATTTTGAACTATATTGAGCTGGTTTTGTTTGGTTACCTAATCTGCTGACAATCCATTCCGAAGCAGATTAGAAGAAATGATCTACGTGAAATGCAAATTTTCTACCTTCGAGTACATTACATGCGGTGACACTTTTGTCAGGACTGCAGAATTTATTCTACATGGTAGAGGAGGAAAGCTTGTATTGGTCCTACGTTAAATTATTACGGTAACTCAAGATCACACTACAACATAAAACCCGTTACACTTTCTTAACCCAACTTCAACGCCTCCAGATATTTCGGTGATACAAGACATAACCCAAAACACGGTTTTACAAAGTTGAAGTTTCGCTCACATTTAGCAGGAAGTGTTTCAGGATATTAAAAAAAATTACATTCTTGCACTTAAGTGGATCAACACACACATCATAACCTACGATGCGACATGTCGAAATATACACAACTACCGTCAGTTCATGTTTCTGTTCGTCGGGGCGTACGAGGCCCGCCGAAAAGTACGGGAACGCAGGTAGTTTTCATGACGTTAATCTAGCAGGATCAGAATAAATCTAGCCGCTACGAAACGGCTAAACATACAACCAAGGCTTGTTTTTTTGGTGCAACGCATTTCTCCCGTAACTTTTATTTTCCGGACCGCAAGCAAAACAAAAACAACAGGGTGACAACCTAACTGGCACTTACGTTTTAGTACGATCAGGTAGTCGGGGTAATTACAGTCAGAATCGTACTACCCTGGATCAGTGCTACCAATATTAGTCTGTGCTAACAAACGGTATGGACTAAACGTACTGTTGAAAAGCAATCAGTTACTCGCTCAAAAGAGCTGGCCATTGGACAGTACATTTAGCCAGACGAATCCCTCTCATGACCTGCCCTTCTAGTTCTTTAAAATCCCTGTTAATTAAACCCCCTTTCGACGCTAACGTCTTCCAAGCAGTTTCCACTTAACCTATATACGCTCTTCTTTCCCATCGGTTTCACATCTTTTCTCAACTATGGCCTCGTTGCTTTTATCATCGTAATCTGTGATATGATATATGCCGATGGAAAAATCACGATGCCCACACTATAACATTTTCTCCAACACCCAATTATTTCCTTCCTTCCTCAACGCATATATCAATAGTTTGATAACATTTTGGTGAATACAAGGGGTTGGACATGTGCCTCGCAGGGAAGGAAGGAAAAATAGTGGGAAAACCTGATGGGAAGAAACCACCTGCAAGATCCATGGGTAAATGGGAGGATATTACAATGTATCTCTCACAAATTGGGCTGGAGGGTGTGGCCCATATTCATTTGGTTGAGGATAGGGACAAATGCAGGATCTTGTGTACAGGTTAATGAACTTTCCTGTTCCATAAAATGCAGTATATTTCATGATCAGCTATGCAAGCATTTGCTTCTCAAGTAGGACTCTGGTCCATGTAGTTAGCTATTCAACACACCACATTTGTCAAGCACATGAGGATATTACAACAGATGCAGATAAAAATACTTTAAGAACATGGCCCCTGCTTTATTTCTAACATTTTACTTGCATAGCACTATGTATACTTACAACCTAATGTTTACCCACTTCTTTTAAAGCATGACACACTGTGTAGCAGCGTTTCTTAATCAGCTATCCACACCTTAATTCATACCCACAATCAACATATTCAACACAACTATTTTCATAATTTCTTAATTATTACTATTAAAATTATTTCACAATTACTAACTTCTACACTTATTTGTTACTGAAAAGTGTGGACTGGGATAGTGTAATCAGTGTAGCAACTCTCTATGGGCTGGACTGTTGGGAGATTGAATCCCAATGGGCATGAAATTTTGCACATCTGTCCATACCAACCATGGTGCCCACCCAGCCTCCTGTAACAATGGATACCAGGTCCAGTGGAAAAGTGGCTGAGGAGTGACACTGACCACCCCTGTAGCACTGAGGTTAAAGAAAGAGTACAGCTATACCTCTACTCTCCCCTGGGCATTCATGGCCTATTCTAGGGTGCACTTTACCTTGTTACTAAACAGCATGTGCTACTACTCTTTTTCTCCTCCTCCTATTAATATTTAAAGGTGTGAACAACCAAATGGTAAGGAAAAGGCCACAAGCATATGGATATACAGGGCTCTTCATGGGGATAAATAGTTGAAGCATGAAACTGACTAGCAACTTACTAGTAGTACCAAGGTTATGGATGCATGAGGTCTGCTTGGTTGAAGGTTTTTGTCTTGCTGAAGGGACACATTTAGCATCATATTTATATCAGACTATACAGCAGACAAACACAACCGGCATACACTGATAATTTTTGTGTGTAAAGAGCCATTACCCTATGGCAGTGGCAACACTCGGCAGAATCCTTGAGGTGAAAATGAATATTTTAAATTAAAAAAAAAAATTATCTTCTATGCTCAACAAATTTTAAGTTACTGGGCCAGGTAAAGGAAAATTCAATCAACAATTTTTTTTTTGTATATCCATGATTTCTGTAATTACACCCTCCGGGCACCATAAAACTGAGCTACACCATTGCATGCAGTTCCCGTTATCAGCGAGCATCCAATGAGGCAACAGCTTGGCCAGGAGCATTATGGCATGACTGATAAATGTGTAACATGTTTATCACTGACAGTAGTGCATTCATAATAAGTAGCAATAAGAGACAGAAGATTCCTATGAACTGTCTTTTACTGCAGTACGCTTCTTTCAGCATTTTAGTAAATATATAGTAGGGGCTATCCAGCCATATACTTTATTTGGAACAACTTATTTTCAGGAAGCCATAACTGTAGGTGAAAGAGACTTTGCTGATTTGGATATAACAGCAAAATGAATTAACAAAAGCCCCGCTGCTCCTTGCAAGAAGCACTTGTGCAAGTAACAAACCCATAGTATGCTACAACACCATACAGTGCCATTAATTCACGTGTACTTCTGTGTGCACAAGGATGGGATTGTAGGGACATGCATGATTGATGCTGACCCAAAATATGGCCAGAGAGCCTCTTGTTTCTTCTCACCACTAATAATATATCCATGATATTGCTTCATTTTCAGATTAAGGAATATGTGGAAAAGTAATATGGTTTTTTAAAAACACTTTATAAGCTTCTTACCTGCATAATTTAATATGTGGCTTAATTGTGTACTGTATATTTACAACAAAAGTCAGCATGTGTTACCTAATTTCTGCAGAACTTCCATCACATACATTGCATCCATGTGACATTTTCTTGGAATGTTTCTAGGAAGTCTGACATGGTAAACTGTACAGACAATCATTCACCAGCATGTACTTGTATGTGCACTTTGAGACCACTACGAAATATAAACTTTTTACCACATACAGTACATTCATGAGGCCGTTCTGCTGTGTGGATAAGGGTGTGAGTTTTCAGGTCACTAGGAAATGTGAACTTCCGGTGACATACCATGCATTCGTGAGGTCTGTCTCCAGTGTGAATTCGAGAATGCTTCTTAAGGTGAGATACAAGTGTAAACTTCTTTCCACATACAACACATTCATGCCGTCGTTCACCAGTGTGTATGAGAGTATGTGTATTGAGGTCTGATAACCGTAAGAACCTTTTACTGCACACAGTACATTCATGAGGTCGAATTCCTGTATGAATTTCAGCATGCTTCTTTAGCTGAGACATGAGAATAAACTTTTTCTTACACACACTACATTCATGAGGCTGTTGTCCAGAATGGACAAGAGCATGCTTCTTTAGGTCACTTGATTCTCTAAACTTCTTACCACACTCATTGCATTGATGAGGGCGCTCCCCCATATGAATTAATGAATGTCTTTTCAGTACATTTTGCTTACTGAATTTTTTACCACATACAATACATTCATGTGGCCGTTCCCCTGTGTGGGCTAGAGAATGTGCTTTTAGGTCACTAGGAAATGCAAATCGCTTACCACACACATCACATTCATGTGGCCGCTGCCCCACATGTATCAGTGAATGTGATTTTAGTTCAGCAGAAGATGGATATTTTTTTCCACACACATTGCAATCATAAAACTGCTGAGGAAGCTGCAGTGTGAGTGGGTGCTGCTGCCTGACCTGCTGCTGTTGCTGCTGCTGTTGTTGTTGTTGTTGTTGTTGTTGTTGCTGCTGATGTTGCGCTTGTTGTTGTTGTAGCTGATGATGATGATGCTGTTGCAGCTGCTGATGATGATGGTTCTGTTGTTGCTGAATATGCCGATGTATTTGCTGGTCCAGCTGTTGCTCACTTTGCTGAAGCTGCTGACTTTGTTGCTGTTGCTGGTGAAGCAGTTGATCTGGCCCATTCTGATCATGTTGCTGATGATGATGTAGCAGCTGTTGTTGTTGTTGATGATGATGATGCTGATGATGTTGCTGACTCTGCAAATGCTGGTGTTGCTGCTCCTGATTTTCATGAACTAATGAATGTATTTTTAATTCTTTAGAAAAAGTAAACTTCTTGTCACACAGAGTGCATTCATGTGGCTGCACTCCTCTGTGGATCAAAGAATGTTTCCGCAGAAGAGTCATCCGTGTAAACTTCTTGTCACAAGTCATACATTCATGAAGTGGCTGCCCTGTGTGTATTACAGAGTGCTTCTTGAGAAGAGTTACTCGCATGAACTTCTTCCCACATACTGAGCATTCATGTGGCCGTTCTCCTGTGTGAATTAGTGAGTGTGTCTTTAGATCACCCGGGAAAGTAAATCTTTTACCACAGAGATTACACTCATGTGGTCGCTCTGCTGTATGAATAAGAGAATGTGTCTTTAGATCACTAGGAAATGTAAACTTTTTACCACATACATTACACTCTTGTGGACGCTCTCCTGTGTGGATACGAGTGTGTTTCCTGAGATGAGAAGACAATTTAAATTTCTTACCACACACACTGCATTCATGAGGACGTTCCCCTGTATGTATCAAGGTATGCGTCTTGAGGTCACTGACTCGTATAAATGTCTTGCCACATTCGCCACATTCATGAGGTCGCTCACCTGTATGAATTAGTGAATGTTTTTTTAAATGTGATATCAGTGTAAACTTCTTATCACAAACATTACATTCATGTGGACGTTCTCCTGTGTGAAATAGCATGTGTTTCTTTAGGTCAGTGATGTCTCTGAACTTCCTAATGCATACAGTGCACTCATGTGGACGTTCTCCAGTATGTATAAGTGCATGTCGCTTCAAAACATTTAATTTTCTAAATTTATTACCACACACACTACACTCAAAAGGACGTTCCCCTGTGTGAATGAGAATGTGTCTCTTGAGATCACTTGGAAATATAAACCTTTTCCCACAAGCAACACATTCATGAGGACGCTGCCGCACGTGAATGACAGAGTGCATCCTTAAATCTGGAAGGAACTGGAACTGCTGTCCACATACATTACAATCATATGGCCCTCCTGCAGGAGTCAGTGATTGAACATCATGGCCTATAGACACATTTAGTTGTGTCTGTGCAATTATACTTCCTTCACTGCCTTGGTGACAAGGAGCCAAATTCAAACCATTCTGCTGACCAGAAACCATGTTCACTTCACTTGACTGAGCTGCAACCAAGGATATACTATTCTGGTGAGGTGAAAGCAAGTTCATGCCACTTTGATGAGCAGAAACCGAGCTCATGCTTCTCTGCTGACTGGCACCAAAGTCCAAACTGAAACATTACAATACAGTCATACTTGTGGGAGCATCAATCACTGAACTGAAACATGCATGCAGTCATACAAGAATGTACTTATGCATGTTACAGATTTAATGACAATACCCTAACTGGAGGGATTATGAATCAAATGTGAGGATGACCACATATATAATGGCAAGGATAAGAGCAGTAGTAGTGAATAAATCTGTGTATTTTCCTAGCAGGGTCCAAGAAAAACTAGGATCACACTTTCAAGTAAGGAAACTAATCCTCTGGTCCTGAACTGAAACTGGCTATCCTTCTAATAGGTGCATGAGGTATTCACTACAGTAGGTCTGATTACTTCCAGCAAGTGGAACTACCAGCAAGCAATACTGCTGCAAGGCTTGTCTGGCCATATGTGCTGACACGGTAATACCAACATGGTCTGCTTGTTGAAGGGTGTGACTTATAGAGTGACATGTTTCGACTGACTGATTAAATGAGCCACCATGATATTCCTGTCATTTTAAATGCTGCATTTTTAAATACGCTTAAGTGGTCACAGCCAACAAACTGAACTCATGAACGGTGAAGCAGGAAGAAAATCTACATTGAAAGTGAGAACAAAACCCTGGTTAATTAACAGGAACACTCCCTTTTCTAATTCAGTGGCAACAGCACAGCTGAATGTTTTGATTACAATAAACAAGTCAAATTACAGACACTACCTTATGACAGAGGTTTACTGGAATATGAACACTATATGTGGGACTGCCATGTTATGAATCTGACCTACAACCTACTACACTCATTTGGGCAGACAAAGAGCAGTGGTTTGAAGTCAAGAATACAGTTTGAACAACAAGGAGTTCCAAGCAAAATTCTTAAAACCTGTGTACCTACTGCATGTTTCTATCCTAAAGATGTGGCCGCCACCACCACAACCATTACCTACATTAAGTCTTGCTCTCACCTCCTAAGTAGGTGCATATGCCATGCTGTTACTCCTTCTGTTCAAAACTGAAAGTTATGGGGTTCAAACTGCCCCTAAATGCATATAATTTATATTGAAATTTGTGAAAACAGTTACAGTAATTCAAAAATTGAATAGTAAATAAACAAGAACATAAACCAACAGGGTACTACATTCCCCTCCCTTACAGCTGATAAATTGCCATCATCGAGGATCACTACAAAACATTCAAAAGATTTCAAGACCAATAGACATTAAAATTAAAATATAGTATAGTGTAAAATAAAAAGTATACATACATCGATAATACAAATACTAGTCAGTTACATAAATGACAGAAAGTCAAAGGCCAAAACATGTCAGATGGATAGAAAATGAGTGAAATATATTCTACCCTCTTGGTTTACTTTCTTTATACACGGAAGTACATGGTAGAAATGTGTTAAAAGCGGACAAACATGAAGAGAATTCTGTATGTCCAGTTTATTTTCCACAGAAAGAAAAGGAGGTTAACATTCGTTTACAGCAACTGCATCACAGAAATGCTCAGGAATAGGATAAAATAGTGGAGGAGTGTGTGTCAGTCTCAATGTGGAAACAACTGAAAACATGTACAATAACTAGGTGGGGGGGGGGCACAAATTAATTGGCAGCAGTGGCAACAGAGTGATAACCATAGTGACAATTAAAAATCCAAAACTTTATTAACAGTGCTAGGCAAGGTGAGTGTTACATGCAAACTTGGTTTACATCTACACGTCACTGCCTGGTTTTTGGAGGAAGGGTCTAAAGATGTTCTGTCACTACATGCCATAACCTGAATGATTCCAAAATTCTGTTAAACAATTTAACAATGGCATTATATTAGATGGCTACTTTTGTATGGTGGCACCTAATATTTTTTGGTCGTCAGTATGAACTTCTTTCATTCATGTCACTCTTCTGGAACCTACTATTTTCAAGTTGCTCCTATATTTTTTAAAAATCTGTGGACCCTTGCATTATACTAACCTGGTTCCTCCTATGTCCTTGAGGCAACCTCCATAATTTCGTAGTGTGAATTCATCCTGTCCATCTCCCCTGACTGAAGGAACATCAAAACACACTCCGGGTTCCAATGAATTAATTTCCTCCTCCATTCTTCTTTAACTGGTGTTGAATTCAGGTCTTCAAAATGCCCACCAAGCCTCTGTGTTATGGCAGACTATCAGTTAGCTCAAGGCAATTAGCATGCTCTGGAATGGTCACTTCGTATGCCATGTCCTAACCTAACCCACCAGTATCGACTATAAGAAAGTATCCTGTGGGAAAAAGCAAACAAGAAACTGCAATTCACACTGACTTACCGATTCTTTGAATAATTAATAATTAAGGCTGTCTCATTTGCACAAGTTTTCTACAACCAAAGGTGAAGGAAAGATGATGACGAACGGTTAACTCACAATGATTTTGATGGAGGTGGTCATACCAGTTCAAACGCTACCTCGCTATCTCAGCTCTTGCCAGTAACGACTCGGATAGTGCAACTCGTACTGTTGTTGAAATCTTAAGTACATGAAAGCCTAGAGTATCACCACTTTGACGAGCTCCATGTCTTGACACACCGCGAACCCACGTAATCAAACAATTGGTCCCGTTTGAAAAATAAATCAAGTGACCAACCAAATTAATCGTTAAACTTGCAATTACAGTAAGTGAATTTCTTACTTTCATATGTGTGAATGGTAAAATGCAGAAGTGCGGCCAGCTTAATCATAATTGTCTTAGCATGAAACTCCACAGGAAAATAATAACAAGAATTGTCCTAACCGAACAGCAAAAGAAAGTTTCTGAACAACAACATCCCCAAGCAAAGCCACAATAACACAATTACAGCAATAAGAACCGGTAATAATTTGCAAAAGTCACAATTTTACGTCATTCAGAACAGCAAATCTTTCCCATATGTTGGCAAAATTGCGATATATCGACTCTCAGAGATGACAGGCGCTCTCGGTTGTCATCTGTGACTAGTGAACAACGATTCAGAGGTCGAGTTGCGTAGTGGAATAATAGATGCCATTACGAATGTGTCCAATACTAAATGTGCAGATGATTGCAGAAATAAATTAATTTATGCTACTAAATGAAGCTGGCTTTCGGTGTGCCGTTATACTAGAAATAATAACAATCTTCATCCCTCATTAGCAAATTTGACAAAATACAACAAGGGGCCATGTATATCGGGTATTAAAGTATTCAACCACCTTCCCAAAGCATTTGAGATCCTATTTAAAAAGGTTTCTGTATCATCATTCTTTTTATTGTATAGAGGAATATTATGAATATAAGGAAAACGCATTATGAAACTGATATATAAATTTTATTTTTATTGCACATGTCACTTATATACATTTAACTTATAATTCTTGTTGCTGTTGTCAATTAGTACTAGAATAAAATTTTCATTTACGTACTCTTAGATACTTAGACAACTGTCTTCTACGACATATGCTTTTTACAATTATCATATGACTATTTCCAAATCTATGGTGTGTATACCTGTATATGATACATGGAATATGAATGAATGACTGAATGAACGATATTCACAAAACTCACAATCACTCAACATGTATTTTGACAAGTACTGTAATGAATTTTATCCAGTTTAGACAAAAAATGTAGAAAGTAACAACTTTCATTTATGCCCTTACATAAAGTATAGTTTTCAGCACACAGTTTTTCACAAACCTTACAAATACTCAATGGTAAATTGTAGCGATCTCCTAACGCAGATTTTCACCCATATTCTTCAAGTAAATATGGAATTGTGGGTAGAAATTATGAGAGTCAGTCCACAGAACTCACGCTAGCAGACTTTTTATACAGCCCTTCCATACCAAATTGTAAAAAAAATAGAAATAATCTTATAACATCCATAAATGAGAAGTGCGGGGGGAAAGTGAAACAGAAGCAGAAAGAGGAAGGTAAATTGAAGGTCTTGCGTTTCCAAGAACATAAACAGAAGTTAAATGAGGCACATTTGCAGCTGACAGACTATTCGAATATCACGTATGATAGTCTTGATGAAGCATTTATTGAGGAAAAAAAGTCTGTACTACCAGAACTGACTGCAGGTGGGCAGAGTATTATTGATGCGGCTTTGAATTCCAGACCTTCTAATGAGGTTACTGTTGAAGCTTATGGATTATCCATAAAATGGCATGATATCCTTGGCTGATCTCAACTGGTTGAATGATGAAGTGATAAAATTTTACATGGAGCGTCCAGAGGAGCGTGGAAAGTTAGAAAATTATACAGCAGTTTACGCATTCAACATTTTTTTTTATCCAAGACGGTTATCTGATGGTCATGCCCCATTAAAGTAGTGGACACAGAAGGTTGACAATGTCTCTCATGACCTAATTATTATACGTGTCCACCTGAGAGTCCACTGGTGCTTGGCTGCCATTGATTTTCAAAATAAGACTGTGAATTACTACGACAGTATGGGCTCTCCAAATGATAAATGCCTACAGAGTTTAATGAAGTACCTGCAGGATGAAAGTTTAGACACAAAAATGTCAAAATTTTATACGTCTGGCAGACAAACAGAAAATGCCCAGAAAATACCACAACAGATGAATGGGATGACTGTGGTGTGTTTATATGCACATTTTCTGAGTATATTTGTCATTGTGCAGACGTCTCTTTCAGTCAAGAAGATATACCTTACTTCTGGCACAAGATGGTGTATGCGATTTACATGTGCAAGCTACTCATGTGTTATCTCAACATGTGGAAGATTCAAAATCCCAGTGTTGTCAGCCAGAGACATGTACTGAGTGATGTGGAATGTGGATTCAGTCATGACTGTGTTAGTGAAACAATAGTTTATATTGTATTTGGGATCACTCAGGAATAAATTCCATCCCAAATACTAACTGTCCTAACTGATGTTTCTGTGATTTTTTCAGTCCATTCAGGCGAACAGTACCATGAGACAGGTGGCAATGAGTAACATTTTCATAAACAAATAGATCTAAAATCAATCAATGGGTAACACAAATACATAATATTGGCATGCGTTTAGGTTCATTCCATAATAGTACTGCAGTACTGTCAGGTTTAACAATTTCTGTCACAGTGTATGTTGGCTTATGCATGTTAGAAGTCAATTTATAATGCTCTGTTATGAAATTATATAAAAGAAATTTTTAAGAAAACTGTAAAGCAGATCTAATTTTAATTCATATTTACAAACAGGGTATCTAGTGCCTGTGTGAAGTGATTGCTCATATGTTTTAAAATGTTACTGGGGGCATACAAAGAAATCCCATGAAGATTGATAAACAAAATTTTGTGAAAAATTAATATAAAAGTTGGAGCGAGGATTCAATAATAATAATAAGGGCTCAATGGGTATGGGAGAGGTAGTACCTTTGTAAGGGGTTGACCCTGCACTGGTCCTCACCAGCCCAGGTGTGCAGAAGTGCAACTTGAGGCACCAGCCACTCACTTCCCTGCACACAAGACCATCCGTGTGTAGTAACTACATCCGACCAGAGGTAAGCCTGTTTAAACGGAACACGGCGGATCTAGAGGAGTAAACCACGAAAAAAATCCCCTAGTCCAAGGTGTACACTACCGTGCCGAGGGACTACAGATGCATCTGCGGTGGAGGGTAAGAAACCGAGAACGGTGAACTCTGAGAAGTGGCGACCCTCGGATTCAAGC
>Ga0123354_10008477_pt1 | contig 15634 bp, 12 predicted proteins | sample TergutLab28metaG_2_FD_97872 | JGI IMG/M metagenome (GOLD analysis project Ga0123354, IMG submission 97872) | Labiotermes labralis P4 segment gut microbial communities from Petit-Saut dam, French Guiana - Lab288 P4 | ecosystem: Host-associated > Arthropoda: Insects > Digestive system > Gut ...
TGTAATGCAATTTTGACCTCCTGATGATGAGCACATGTGCTCGAAACATGTAGAGGCACGAAATAAAACTTACTGTGAAACAAATTTTGTGCATCAAGTTGGTTAAATACTGAGATAAATATACTGCGATGCACGGTCAGCAAAACGTCAAAATTTACAAAAAATATATTTTTTTTATTTGACTCCGCACCTAAAATAAATCATAAAATTTATGTTCAGAAATGTGCACCCTGAATACCATTGTTCAGACAATAACATCGAGCAGTAGCCTAAAGGATATAAATATTAGCAAAAATATTGCAAATTAACTAACTGAAATGAAATCGTGTTTCACATGGCAGAGCAGTGCATGGCGTACTAGAGTATAATCTGTCTAAGCGTTCTGACTTGCTAACTAAAATATCTACAACACAGCGTACCAAATTTGCACCTGTCACACATTCTCGCTTGAAACACCAAGTAGACTGAGTTTTTTTTTTTTAATTTAGTTTACCGTGCATCGGGATCTATCCGTATAATATGAACCAACAAGATGCACTATTTTCTATTAATTTATTTCAATAAGAAGCCTCTACATGTTTGAACAGGCTTGCTGCTTATCATCAAGAGGATCAACTGTGTATAAACATCAACTGGTATAGTCATGCTTTATATTGACTGGCTGCTGAAGTAAGCCTCCGTAGGGACTGCTTTACCTTTCATTTTTTTAAAAAAGCAATTAATACCAGAATGTATTTATGTGTCATGTAATAATAAATTTGTACATATAAATAAGGACCAAATTTTAAATGAAATATTGTATATCCTGTTGCTCTGACCCTGCATTCATAACGGAACATTAAAGTATAGATATGTGTGTGATGCCAGGCTTCTGCCGCGATGTAGGTGTGATTGCGCTCTTCCGCGGTTCTACGCTGCGTAAAATCGCAGAAGAGCGCAGAACTCAGTAGCTCTACAGATATCCTTAAGGTATAGAACGCATAGTGAATTTGTTTTTATATAGAACAGTATTACCCAAACCTTCATATCTGCAAGAACCCATAAAATAATTTTTCATTTCCCGAGGAAGCCCTACCTATGATAAGGACTACAGGAGACTCTTGCCAAATGCACGACAAAAATTTCCATTACCTGTTGCGAAAAAATCGGAACTTTTTTTTTGCGGGATCTCAAAATATTTATTTACTCATTCCACGATTTCTCACGGAACTCCTACAGGGAAACTCTTCTGTAGAGTGCAACAATCGATTTTAATCTCGGTCATTTATTAATAATAATCAAGAGCAATGAGTTGGGCTAAATAATAGAGTTTACTAACGGACTGGCTAACTAACTAATTCCTTTCTAAAAAGCTAATATTATTTCTGTCGCTGTTTGTGAAAGCAGCAGGCCAAACCTCTGTTCTCTAACCTGAACCACACAAATCCTATTTAAATCCTCCAACCAAACTTTTAGAATAAATTTGAATATTATCCTTACATCTATTTCCAGGTTTAAGTCTTCCCTTTTCTAGGACGTTACGCAGCATGGATTGGTAGTTATTTACTAAAGTTTCATGATAACATATCGGCGCCATCTTCAACGGTCGTGTAGACTAATTAAACCTTGAAGGTGAGGCCGATAGGATGTCCCGAAATGTCGGTAAATAACTACCAGTCAACGCTGTTTAACATCCCAGAAGTGGACCAAAGATATTTCCCTCTAATCGCCTAAGGGTGCTCTGACAATAGAATTAACAGCAATGAAATGCATTTGACAAAAATATATACTCTTATGAAAAGCAGGCCTCGAGGCCTACGCCTTTCGCCAGTTGTTTGTATTACGTATTCATAAACTCATTTGGTGATGGTAATAAGAATGGCTGGCTTATTGAATGAAGATCTTTGCTGTTACTTGCATCATTTACATTGCAAGCTTGAAGACATTTGGCGGGAATCAGTGGTTTCTGTTAGAGTCTGTTTTCTTTTCACGTTTGCATATAATCAACGAACTGTACGTAGACTGAACATGTCCTTTCCGATTCCCGGCAAATCACTTACTGTATTACCAAGTACCGTACGCGAATGTCGGTGCAGGGTTGCGAGGATTCTTAATGTTTGGATTGTCCTAAAGTTTAATGGGGAATTCCCCCATTCATCTTCAGTAGGGTTTACTCAGACAGCACAAGCGACAGGTCTACACGCTTTAGAAATTCGCATTTTCAAAAATAAACAGTTTAACGCCGTCCTGTACCTTCACCTGCACAGCCTCACCATATATTCATCTTCAAATGAGTATTTATTTGCTCAATAATTCTCAACCAGTTGCCTTAAGTACGTAATATCTGACCCATTCATCTGCAAGGTTTATTAATTTTTGAATTTACATTCTAGAATGTTTCCTTTTGCTATTTATTGCTGTTGTCTAGTTTGCTTTATGCACAAGAATTTACTGTGTTTGTATCTCACACTAACGAAATCTTGAGAGCCAAAACCTGGCGTGTTCGAATAATACAAACCATTCTTATAATAAAACCAACTACATGCATTAATTTCTCAAATTTATTTTTTGAATAACATTCTACATGTTTCGGACAGTTTCTCTGTCCACCATCAGGAGTTTTATCACTGAACACACAGCAATGGTATATGTCAGGTTTGCTGACAGCTTGCGAGCAGGATCAGGACAGACCTGCAGTTCCGTCCTGATCCTGCTCGCAAGCTGTCAGCGAACCTGTATGACATATACCATTGCTGTGTGTACAGTAAAAAAAAAACTCCTGAAGATGGACAGAGGAACTGTCCGAAACATGCAGAGTTTTATTCCAAAAATAAATTTGAGAAATTAGTGCATCTAGTTGGTTTTATTAGAAGAATTTATCACGATGCACGGTCACCTGAACGTTAAAAACACAAACACTATTATTAAGTTCACATTTCCCACACCGTGATTTTCTAGAACGCAGCTGTGTGTATGTCATTCTGCTGTACTGTGACTCGCCTCGTCACTGTGTGGTGAAGCGGAAAGCCACAGTGCAGAGCAGTCCTGAACACATCCGTGCGCGCCCTTATTCAGGACTGCTCCGTGGCTCGTATATTGCCACGCCCAGTGACAGCTAGAGTTCTGTCTTATACATTGAAGCTGACTGAATCGTGAAGCTGACCACCTTCCTCCATCTAGTGTCGATGTTAAGGGTCTATAGAACTTGACCCACTCACTGCTATCACACCGTGAGATATTATGAGGAAGCAGTTCATAGGTGAGGCAGAGAAGAATGAGAGCGTATTCCGCACATTAAATTGCTCGTTTCAAAACAATATTTTCTGGAAACCGTATTATGTTTCAGATACTTTTTAATGTGGATGTTTAAAATTAGGCCTAGGTAAAGACAATTTTAGTAATATTGGTAAAAGTATAATGATGACTGATAAATTGCAATTGTATTTTCATTTGTGATAGTACTTTGAAACGTTTAACATGGTTGGTTATTTATGAACTGTACATTAAAGAGAAAAACAAGTGCATAATTTGAGTATATTTAAGCCTGGCTTAAACGTGTGATTTTATGTAATGTGGCAAATACAGTAACTGGATCGTGGGTCTATGAGTGTAATAAGGAAATGTTAAATTAGTTGGTCCTTGATCTTTGAAAGCAGTTACAGTGTGTGCAAATGGATTAATTATAGAGTGTAATTGTACAGGGTGAGTTTTTTTTCCCTCTGCTTGTCTGATAAGCGCTGGTCCAACGATCCGCCCGACTCTGCCTGCGTAGCTTCGTAAGTCGCTTGCCGCAGAGGTTTCAACATTCAATGACGGGAGCTAGACGAATAATTGCAGTGATAATAGCCTTTAAAAAGTCTAATAAAAACTCATTAGAGGGTCGGGGAAGCGCTTATCGTTCAACCTTAAAAAAAACACCCTTTACTTAGTAAACGAGCAAGTGGTTGTTACTTTAAGTATGAGTGTGGTTATGACATGAACAAACGCATTTTAGTGGGTTACGAGAATAATTAGAACAGACTGAATCGTGGCATTGGAAGATTTACAAATGGACTCTGCAGAGTCGTTGTTTAGACCATCACCAAGAGCCTCCACATTTTTTACAGTGTACGTTTGAAAACGTGTCTTAAGCGCTGGTCAGCCTGCGACGTCTTGGCCTTGGGATATAAGCAGTGTAAATTATTTGTTAATTTCAAATCCCTTTTGTCCCGCGCTGTATTTTACGATCCTCTAAGCCTAATCTTTACGACTCCAAGAACATATTCAGTAACCTGCATTTACGTTGTACGTGACTATACACCGACGCACAGCATTTTCCAAGTCACAAAGGAATTTCTTCCCGCTTCCAACGATTTGGTTTGGGTCGCGGTTTGGATTCGTTCTGGAGGGTGGAAGAACTCTGAACATTCCAGGTGGCCATGGAATTAAACGTAGCTTCATCATGCACGTCTCACCTGGGCCATAGCTGCTAATGCCATTGTTGGTGCGGGCCGTCATCCATTACTCGTGTCAAGCTTCAGTGGTCAGGCAAAGTCACCTGTGACACATTTGCTTCAAAAACCCTCTAAGCATCACCGGAACATAACAATACTTAAGGCCTCGAGCAAAAAAGAAATACCGCAACATTCAACCAATGAAAACTACAAAACGTAGAATTCTGGGGGGGGGGAGGGGGGAGGGGGAAGAGAAGCATTTTATTCTTCCACTGAAGAGAGACCAAAATGTCCTGGTGCTCGGAAAGCTGCTCTTGTGTTTTATCACGCCTCGGAGGTAGAATTAGGTTTGTACTAATGCCTGGTCTGAGAGATTATCGTCTATTTTCAGAATACACAAAATTCTCCTCAAGTTTTCAAGATCGCCGCGTATTATATTTCAGGATGACGGATGACCACTTATGGAGAAGGAAACTTGGACCTAAAGAAAACTTAACAAGACGGAGCAAAAAAAATTAATGAGGCTATTCATAAATTGTATTCTTCACTTAGTGCTGTTAGGTTGACCTAATCAAGGAAGATGAGAGAGAGGGGATATATAATTCGCTTGAAAGTGATCAAATTATGCAAACATTTAATTTACAAAGAATGAACGGATTGGCATTTCAGACAGCCAAGTGTATTTGCTTATGGTGGTCATAACAAAGTTAGCAGTTACTTAAGAGTAAAAGAGAAAATGCTACAATAATTAGTGTATAAGTGTATAATACAGTGATAAGGATCTGAAAGGAAACGATCATAGCTTCTGCAACGGTGTGGGCACAATTAGATATACAAAACATACGCAAAAAGACATGAAAACGAAAGAAACGACGATTCATGACAGACATAGTATGAAGTGACATAATAATCAAGTTCCTGTTTTTACATCACTTTTCTGTGCTTTTATCGAGTTTTTTCATGGATTTACATGGTGCGCAATTAGAAAAAAAAACATGTGTACTCAGTATTTTATTACTGATTGTGTCCAGTAATATTAAATATTTTGTGTGGGTAAGTAATAAGCATTGCAACAATTACTGTATGCAGTATTGTAAGTCAGAAATTACGACATATTTCGACAGGGTGAAGTTATGTATCGACGATAACATTTAACATGTACGTACAAAATGAGAGTAGACATGCGTCAGTTCTTCCAATAAATATAGTAACCAGCACTATTATGTTGATTACAGCTGTACCAAGTACGTACAGTTGTGAACAACAACAGAAGTGCGACCACAATGAATTAAATAGTTATCTCCGTCTGAGAAATTTCCAGCATATAAAGATCCGAACGCACATCAGCATTACTTTATACGTACGCAAATTTCATATACATATTTAAATTTTGATCCGCCTCTTCTCTTTGATTTTAGTTATTGTCAACTGGAACTTTTATCATTCACGTCATTAGTGACGTATTTTTACCATCACCACTAGAAGGCAATTCAGCATATCGATATACACAATTGTGAACATGTCGATTGTTGATGCCTCTTGATCAGTTTCTTCTGCCATCACATGAATATATTTCGACACTCGAATAAGGAGGACATAGTGACTCTTGTCACTAAGACGCACTGATTCAGTAGCATTTGTATAAACTTGTTCGGTGCGTCGTGACAAGCATTTGCAGAAAACCCTAATGCTTTCTTATTACATATAAGCTACAGCTGCTACAATGAGATGCAAAACATGCGCGGTAACGGACTGTCCACAGGACGCTATGCAAAGAGGAAAGAATCAAGAGGCCTAGCTTCGTCTTAGAGTTACCACAGTTCCTCTGTTCAGTTGCGTTCCCTGTTGTACAGAAGTGGATATGAAGAAGAGAGCATCCTTCTCACACAATGTAGGTAGTGCAGTTACAGCATAGTGGTCTGAGTAATGTACTGTACAAGTTCATCCTACAAGTGGTCACGTAGGACCAGAGGGTGAGTAGAGATACAGCTTCACTCTGTCTTTAACCTTGACACTGGATGGGGGTGGGTAGTCAAAGCCACGCCCGGCCGCTTTACCCTCAGGAAAGAAATCCGGTACCCATTTTGCAGGAGGCTGGGTAAGCCCCAGGATTAGTCTGGACGCATGCGGAAAATCTAGCTCCCCCCCCCCTCACCGGTTTTCGATCTCCGGACCTTGGGTTAAATGAAATGCGTTATACAAAGTTCTATTCTGATTTCACCTTCCAAATGCAACGTTGTTGTATGTGTTTGCGTATACGTTTAGACTCAGAATGCTTTGACTCACCGCCAAAATGCAGGCACCTTGCCATGGCGTCGCGTCGCATTCTATGCCCGGGATGTTTTCTTAAAGACCTCGCATAATTAAAATAAATAATTTTCCCGTACGAATAATAATCTTAAAGTATGGCAGATGCGCTCTCGGAGTGCATAAATCGACAACCACGGAAGCATTATTTTGTTTTTAAACATTCTTCTTTATCACATTATTAACAAATAAACAATAAAAGTTGATTGAATGACAGTTTTATTAATTAGTGTGGCACATTGAAAATTAAAAAAATCATATTCCGAAGGCAGTGAAAAAACAGGGGATGAAACGTGCGCCCAATTAAGACGCGCTGTTTCGGCGCTTCGTTTTGAAGGCTGGCTTGTTTGATTTTCATTGTTTAAATTTTATTGCGTATGAAGTGAAACTTTATTAATAAGTTCATATCGCACTATTTCAAATTCACACATTTTAAATTAAAGTAAAATAGGCGTTTAGAGTACTTGAAAACAGCCAGCACCAAGCGAAGGACAACCAAATATCTTCGGCATTTAACCATCTGTTGATTAATGTATAATTATAAGAATATGTGTGTTCATGAAATATGTACCTTTCTATTTCACAAGTCACTGCTGCAGGACATGTTTTCCAGTTACGTTTTCTCTTTAATGTTACAGTTTCATGCGATCGCACGGAGCAAAGCACACGCACTCGCGATGTGTGTTTCGTAACATTGCGTGCGTTCTATCTATCTCAACAGTGGTGTCTTCCGACAGGATTTCACTAACGTGTCCATAAAATATCTTAACTTAAGAGAGATCTTGAAATACATTAATTCTGAGAACGCAAACTGGATCATCTGGTTCAGATCAGGGTCTGGTTGTTGGCTGCTGTGAGCACGGATTATGTACTTGCTGGTTCCATCGCAAGCAGGGATATTGTACATGATCGATAACCTAATAAAATTGTTGGTGATTTTTCGCACCCAAATTTGTTTCGTTCGCCTGTGCTTTTGACATTCCTTGTCTGTTCACCAGTGTTAGTGCATAATACAAGCTGAGAGATGATGCACTCTTTTTGCAAGATCAAATAGAGGATGAGAATATACCCGACGTATTTATTCTTAAGATAAGGTAAGATTTATTATTTGAACCATGTGCACATCTTGTTACAATATAACACGTATTGTGCTGCAGGTGTTTGCAGTTCATAGTCCTTTCAACCTTAACAAAAAAAATTCGCTAGTCTGCTTGCACCAATCTAATACTACTTCCGAAGCTTACGATTGTTCTTCTTCTTCTCCCGATTTCCTCGTGTGGTGCTCCCACTAACCTAACCCGATGTAGAAATATGCCTAAATGCGAAGTATTTGTTTAGTTTCATTCATGAAGCGGGGTAAGACTGAATGTCTTGGTACAGCGGCCACTAATAGGCCCTTTATATCAGATATTGATGATAAATGGATGATACGGAGCTTTGGTGGAATGGTGACTGACAGGGGAAAACCTAAGTTCTCAGAAAAACCTGGCCCATTGCCACTGTTTTATCTATCTCACATGGAAAGTTTTAGGATCGAACTCAGGCCCACGTGGTGAGAAGTCGGCAATGATAGACAGTAGCCGAATGAACGTAAATGGACAGAAATAAAAACATTTAACATGTGACACAGGGGGCCATTAGACGAGAACATGCTGCCATGTTTGCTAAGACGGAAAGGTCGCTGGTAATGTCTTCGACAGTGTCCTGGGTACGGTAGGTGCGGCCGCAGCTTGTGCTGCACCTTCTGGCGGACAAGGCCTGTACGATGACGTAGTATTTGCTGTGGCCATATTTTACTTCCCCAGCAGGATTGTGTGGAGGCGAATGTGAAGTTTTGCTAGCAATAAATTCATTTCTTAAGAAGAAATACATTAGCCTGTGTTGAATGACGGAAACTAATAGTTACACAGATACGACGCCATCCTTTCTTATTACAACATTATTGACTCTGTTCGCGTACCTGCAGAGGCAGACTAGCCTGTGTGCTGTTGCTCAGTGGGAGGTGGCACATACATTTGACCCGCGGTGACCCCACCCCCACGCGTCCGTCACACGAACAGCACAACCGGTCGGTGCGGTCGGTCGCTTCCTGACGTGACGCACGGCACCAGGCAACTTTAGAAATGCCTTGTGCGTCTCGTTTATACGGCTCGCTGACCGCCGACGGGTGCACGTTCAGGTTCCGTAAGTTTGGGTTTAGAATTCAGAACCTCAATTGAAAAATTTGTTAGGAATTCAAGACTCACTATCAATTCCTCCCCCCCCCCTCCCCCGATGGTGCAACAGCCCCTAGTGGGCCAAGGCATCCTCGTTATCGAGGCTTCACGATTACAGACACCCCAGACTGCGTAGGACTCCTCTGGACCAGTGACCAGCCCGACGCAGAAATATCTGCCGACAACACACAACACTCAAAGAGACAGACATCCATGCTCGCGGCGGGATTCGAACCCACAGTCCCAGCGATCGATCGGCCACAGACCCACGCCTTAGACCGCGCGGCCACTGGGACCGCGTCACGATAAACATAATGATGATGATTTCAATTTGCTTAATTACTACCTCCTGGAAGAATCAGATTGGTGACAGAATAAGGTGGTCAGTGCCTTCATTTTGATCCACTGTTTTTTAGCTACAAAAGTTCAGGATCAAGTTCTTATAGCGGTGCTGATGAAGAGGTCAGTCTTCTGGGCTATGACGCCGTGTAGATTGGTAAAATGTTTCTTTTCCTAGCGACAAATTTATGTTACATCCAGAGTTGCATGGTGCAAATCGCTCGCATTGTACTGCAGCATGCTGCTCCTCAGGGCGACATAAAAATGTCTACTGCTGCACAGTTTTAGGGAAGGATTGTCCCTCATACTTGTTTGTTTACGTATTAGTTTCTTACTTATTCAACTACAAACAAATCTCAGTAAAAAGTCGCAATTTGGATTGAATTCCCAGGAACTTCATGATTTATAGGCCAAGTGAAAATTATTATTATTATGTTTTCAGGAATTAGGGTTTGTGTCCCAGTAATTTGTTTACAGTGCTGTTTTCCTATTGCTGTCATACTGTTTTGTTTCGTCTCTTTAGCATTCCTTTTTGTGTATTTGTACTGGTTTTGCCTTTTATCTGTGTTTTTGTGCTGACTTTATAATTAGCACTTGTGCTGGTAAGCCTCCAAGTTAATAAATACCTATTTATTATTATTATTATTATTATGGCAGCCTAAATTCGGACAGTAGCATCCGAAATTTGTGGTATTATTCGGGTAATGAATTTATGATGTATTAATTATGTTGGACTTGTTGACAAATGCGTACAGAATTTTGGTGTCAGTCCTCTTAAAAACGGGTCAATTCGAAGATCAAGAATAAACTGAAGGATGATATTAAAACGGAAAGATTGTCCTAAGACGGAAGGTATTGTGGGGGTAGGAAGTACGTGGAAGTGGTTCAGGATCGTGTCCATTTGCGTACATTGCAGTAGCGGTGTTGATGTTCACGGTCCTGCAGCTAAGGTGTTCTGAGATGTGTTGAAGCAGTAAGCAACCCCGTTCCTGTGGACATGCCTTTGTCCCCATCGTCCTTTGGCTAAAAATACTCGTATGAAACAGTCACTCCCTCATTTGTGTCACTCGAGGAGACAGTCAACCTCACGAACTCCACACTATGCAGTGAGAAGCGTCCTCCTGGAGTACGGTGGTCAAGGTGAGGACACGCCTAGCTGACTCTTCCTTGTGCAAACAACACCCACTCACAACACAACCGAACACAAACCACAAATTCAAAGAACAACGCTCAGTACCCAGGGTATGGGTATGCTAAGCAACGTCGCTCGTACAGAGTGTATAAATATTTTGCTCCAGAACTACCGCAAGGACAGTCAACGAAAAAAACTGTTATATCTGCCATCGCAGAGCTTCGTATGCGAAATTCACACGAAAGTGCACAAAATCAGAGCAAAATTATAAGGTAATTTCATTCATCCGCCTATTCCTTTTTCTGAAAATAATCAAAAGGCTTCGATTATTTTTTTTTTGCATCGCGAAGTGCTAGAATGTACATATAGTGAATACAATCATATATGTCAGCACTACTTATTTATTAAAACCTAGGCTACATGTTTCGACCCAACATTAGGTCATCCTCAGGCCTGCGGCAGACTAAGTCATTGGTGCTGTGTGTATATTGGGATCCCAATATGTTTGAGAGTCGTAAGGACCAATGACTTAGTCTGCCGCAGGCCTGAGGATGACCTAATGTTGGGTCGAAACATGTAGCCTAGGTTTTAATAAATAAGTAGTGCTGACATATATGATTGTATTCATTATAGGCTTTGATTATGATTGGTCTCGCAAGTGTGCTTAAAATTTGTTAAGCTATTTCCACTTTGATCCGTGCCTGTAGAACATACGCTCCATTTAACATGAGGGTTAAATCTAAGTAGATACATTTTGTCAGACAGTATCATCGTAAAAACATTTGGTACATGCGATACACAAACAGCTTGCAAACTTGTTCAACTTGTATTTGATGAATTTCTCCAAAAGCAACACGATCCAAGTGCGATTTTGTAGTGATTCCAAGTTGACGCTCTGCAATAGATTTGTACACGTATTTGCTAAGGTAAATTCGTGTCGTTCCCAGTGGCCGCGCAGTCTAAGGCATGGGTTACGGCCGCTTGTTTGCTGGGATTGCGGATTCGAATCCCGCCGGGGTGCTTGGATGTTACCTGTCGTGTGTACGTAAAGTGTCCAACACTTGTCAAGATTTACCACGTCGCTGGAAGGTACACTAAGCTTACCTTTTTGATAACAATATCATGCGAACCTCTGAGGTGGAAGCTCCACAAGAACGAAATTAGTATTAATTAATTATGTAATATTGACTCGGAAGGTTCAACACCGCTAAAACCAAATCTCGCCATTGAAAGTGGTCCTTAGCCGGTTTCATCCAACTTAATCCATCACCACCTACTTCCAAAGCATTCATCTCAATGCTGTCTTCCCATTTCTAAGTTGATCCTCCAAATGGCCAATTCTTCACCAAAATTCCATTGAGATTCCTTTCTCTTTCTGTTCTTCTCAACATATCTGATTCGCGTAGACTCCACAGTCGCAATAAATCTAGATAACCTTTAGAAAACAAAAAATTTTTCCTTATGCAATATCCTGTTACCCACTACACTCTCGTGGCCATATATTTTCCCGAACACTTGCTTAGGAAAATCAGGTAATTTATTTTCCTCTCTTGGCACAAGACACCATATTTCATGAGGGTTTTTTGACTGTGCACCATCCTCATAAAATAAAGTGAAATGCCAACTTGATGCAACAAGGTAATTTTATTGATGTATTCTTAGCTCGACATGTTTCGGGTACATACGTACATCATCAGGAGCATTAGATGTTGAGTTGCAGCATATGGTTTTCTGCGCAGAGTTTTTGGATGGGTGGTGCGTAGGTCGTGTGTACGGTGCGGATGGTGCACGGTACCATCCGCACCGTACACACGACCTACGCAGCGGCTCTCAAGACCACCAACCATCCAAAAATTCGGTGCAGAAAACCATATGCTGCAACTCAACATCTAGTGCTCCTGATGATGGGCGTATGTACCCGAAACATGTCGAGCTAAGAATACATCAATAAAATTACCTAGTTGTATCAAGTTGGCATTTCACTTTATACCATATTTCATATTTGTACGAAACAAATTACAAAATCCTGAAATTTTTTGAGGCGTCAAGGCCTTCGCAAAAATATTACGTAATAAAATCTGACAATTTTATACATTTATGTACATAATAGACGTTTTATATCCGTTTTATTACAATGACTGATCGTTTTAGCTAAGTATGTGCAGTCTGGTGTAAGGGTAGGTGATGAACATTCATATTTTATATGGAAGTTTTCCTTTGTACATTAAAAGTGAAAAGCAAGGTGACGCTGCAAAATTTTGAGCCGCTGTAGCTGTTTATGAAAACAAAAGACTAAACAAAATCAGTCGTGAGAAGTTCTGGACAGAACTTATTCTTTTGTGCTGCCAAGATTCATGACAACCTGTGTACGTGTAATGTCCAGAAACGGACATGTTTTGTTTCCCATTTCCAGCAGCCGTAATGATTGTGAGTAATGCACAGTGAACCAGCTCACGAGGCACTTGGACTAGAAGAAACAAAACTGTCGGCAGAATTTTGATCAATGGCGGCACTTTTATGTGCAAGTTTCCTTTATTATTTATCCCGTCTAGATTCAGAGAATTGTAGCTTCCACTGTATAAGAATATTTCATAAAGAACGTGGGTCCTCTTTGTGTGAGAACGTATCCCTCTGGACCGTAAGGAGAAATTCTCAGTAGAAAAAGATCTAGCCGCCAGTATTTCACTGTAAGATGAATGCTTAAAAGTGACATCTGGCTGAGTTAGCTCTTGTCCCTTCAAGGGCAACAACCCGCGCTCTGCAACTGGAAGACCTCGACCAGTACGTGAGATTTGGAGATTACAGGAACAAAATACGACAAGTGTAATATGTGCCCCCTCATATACAAGGTATGTGATACCGCAGGCTTGATATAAGTTTCAAGACAGTGGAAGTGTGTTTCCTGAAATCATGGACCAATGATGGTTTCAGTTTCAGGGTTGTCGGTTTGTGAATATGACAGAAGAATATGTAGTTTAACAGAGGTAGAAAGAAAAGAAATGGAAAGGAAAACGCCTGCTTAGACGTGGCTTTGAAAAACTGCCTTCCATTTATACTAGACTCTTATCTGTTACTTATACCGAGGCCACTGACAGAGGTCTCATGTTTGGTGAGGATGACGTACATTCGAAGTTTCCAGTCTTTGTCTGCTGTTCCATTTCCCCCACACCCCGACTGGCCTATAGCGTCCAGCCCTAATCCCGTGTTGCTAGTAAGTTCAACACGTGGCTGTGCTAGTAAGTTCAACACGTGGCTGTCAATATTCCCTTGAAAAGACGGTCGTAATGCCTGTAAGATAGTAGAGAGAAGTACACTGGTAACAGCCACATCGGCTCGACAGGATGTGGTAGGTGTCGATGAATGGTGCTTCTTTCTGTGGCTTTAGTATAGATTCGTGTATATGAGAATAGGAGGAGGTTATTGGCTGTAATTTGAGCGGTCATTTGCTAGAAGGTGGAAACATCGATGGAACAGACAAAGCTAGCGACTTCATATGTATTAGCGAGCTATCTGCAAATATATATGTATGTATGTATATATATATGTATATATATATACATACACACACACACACACATTACGAGATCTGATGTTATATATACATATATATATATATATATATATATATTTATTTATTTACTGCAATTAGGTTGTTACCCGGTGGCAGTGGTTGTTTTACATGTAAACAAAACATGAAATTGGTTACTACTAGATTTAAGTCGGGAGGGCTACTTGAGAAGCATGTAGTGGCAACTTGGAATGTTGGGAACCGTCTCAGCATTTGCTTATAGACAAAGGGAAACCAAGAAAAACCTGTGTCGAGATGGCAGATGTTATATCTGCATTGTTATTATTCGAGAAACTTTGTTGCAGATGAGAAGAGGATAAGACAGTGCACAGCTATGTTTACGTCTTCAGGTCTTATATTAATTAAACAAAAGTATTCTAAACACACCAATAATCGCATAATGGAAATTAGGCACAGTCCTAGACTGTCAAGGGTACAAATATTTTCGGAGGAATTGCAAGGTATAGGACCGTGTAAAAGGGCGTTTGTTGTACACTCAAGTTAAGTTAGAAGTAAAATTACTGCACAGCAACCAACTTACCAGACTGTACCGCCATAGGGAGGCTTAATGGGGATACTGCAATTATTTGTTTTAACAGCAATTATTCTATTTTGCTAATCAGGTAAGATAACGATTTAGTCACTAATTCTTAAAGATGCGATGCAAAATTTTCTGTATATACTGCATATACAGATATCTGCTACACGATGGAATGCAATACGTAATTTTAATTGATATATAAAAATTCTTTATTTCAAAACTCAATAATTTATTTTGGATTTCAATTATAATTTTGGGCACTGAAGTTTCTGTGATGATTGGCTTCAGAAAAACGTGCAAAAACGAAACTTACTGAAAGCAAAATAATGTGACTGACTACTTAACGAACTGCTTACTTAGCGACCCAGACAACTAAGTAACTAAGTCCCCCTTAAGCGCGAAGGAAGTAGTTGTCCAGCCCCTCAACAAAATGTTCACTTTTTCACAGAATTTGGAGGTTCCTTACCGTTCTCAACAGTCCGTGTCTTCAACCAGACTAATCCATTCCACACCCTACAATTTTATTTATTTACCATTTATGTGTGTGTTATCCTACCATCTGCGACTTCCAAGTAACATCTTCCCTTAATATCCATTAAGCAATCGCAGAAAATAATCGTAGATGGAGCAGGTAATAACAAATCGTTCTCACCAATTAATCCCTTTACGCACCTGAATTAAATTCCCGGGAGTACTCTGGAAAACACGGGAATTTACATGGCCGCCATTACTGTAGATGTTATTAGCAGCGATTTTAGCCGACTTACGTCTTTGGGTTTTGAAACCGCACACTTGACCATCGACTGTGTTCGACGTTCGTCACGAATTGCTGCTACAGCGTTCGACATACAACAGCACTTGCTCACAGTATATGACGCCATTTGCTTTCAGTCAACAGCATGCGTTGAGTGGGTGGGTGATTGAGTGAATGAGTGAGTGCATGGGTGAATGGGTGGATGGAGGACGTAGGTGGGGGGTTGGGTTGATGGACGGATAGGTGGATGGACAGATGAATGGGTAAATGTGTAGTTGACTAGGTGACTGGATGCATGAGTAGGTGGAGTCAACTGGAAGCAAATGATGCGATTAACCCAAAATAACATTTTGCGAAAAAAAAAA
>Ga0123354_10008482_pt1 | contig 15631 bp, 10 predicted proteins | sample TergutLab28metaG_2_FD_97872 | JGI IMG/M metagenome (GOLD analysis project Ga0123354, IMG submission 97872) | Labiotermes labralis P4 segment gut microbial communities from Petit-Saut dam, French Guiana - Lab288 P4 | ecosystem: Host-associated > Arthropoda: Insects > Digestive system > Gut ...
TGTATGTATGTGTGTGTATGTGTGTATGTGTGTGTGTGTGTGTGTGTGTGTGTGTGTGTGTGTGTGTGTGTGTGTGTGTGTGTGTGTGTGTGCAACTGGATTAGAAGAGGTCTCCAATTTTCAGTAGCATTTGGACACACACATCTATGCTTGATCCAAGAATAGTTTCACCATTTGCATTTAAATGTGGCTTTCCTGAAATGCAAGGTTCCTGTTATAATTTAATAATTTACAGTAAACTACTGTAATTCTCCAGCCTGAAGTTCTGATTTTTCCTATGTGTGAATTTCAAACCATATAAGCACATGAAGGAGTGGAGGTAAAGCGCCGCTCATTTTTAAACTTGGCACTGTATGGAGGTGAGTGATTATCTTCATGCTTTGGCTCTGTCACTGGGAGAGCCCCCACAGTACTTCCAGAGGAGGAAGCAGGTTGAGAACCAGAAGCATGTAATTATTACCTGGCGTGTCATTGTGTATGTTGCAGGGGCAATTATTGTGCTTGCTTTTCATGTACAGAAAGTCCCAGAAAAAAACATTCCAATATTCTCACCAATGGTATGGTCAAAGGGACACTGGCCTTAGTAAAGTTTATCATGACAAAAGGAAATACTTCATCAAACGATCACATGTTGATGACTCTGGGCTGGATGAACATGGTTTGATTTAACAAGGGCAGGTACTTATTTCCATATCTGATAGCTCTGAGGTTAAAGTTTACCTCCACTCCTTCATACATCTTCATGGAATTATGCTTGATTAAGCTCAGAATACATTTACTTATAGGCCTAACTTCCACACATGCTATATGAGTTTGTACATGTGTCAGTTAAGTTGGTGTAGTTACTACAAACTTACAGTTTGATTGTTGGCTGATGTTCTCAAATGTTCAAACATATTTGACAATGATACCACAAATTTTTGCAAGATCACCTTTCTTGTTTTTCCTCAAAAACATTATAAATCTTAATTTCTGAGGCCTCTAGAGAGAATGAATTTTTTTATTTTTATTTTTATTTTTGCCTTGGAGGAAACTTATATAGCAGTTTGACAGAAACAAACTACATATTTAGAAGGCCTTAGAAATCAAAATCCAGATTGTTATTCTGGAAAATACAGGAGGCAAACTTAAGTGGGAGTTAGAATGTGTTGCATTACTATGCAGTGTGCTTGAAACTGAAAGTTGAGTTACTCCACATTCTGCATATTCTGGCATATGATGGTTTAAGTGTCTTGATGGTGAAATTGATCCTTGATCTGAAAGAAACACATTCATAGCAGTGCAAAGGCTGTATAATATGCAGCAAAGCTTACACATTCTATTGTGTTAGGAACATTAGTTTTGTGAGTTGATACTAATAAAAGGCTTCTTACTTTGGATATAATTCTTAATAGTTGTTCTGAAACCTTTCTCATGATCTGTCCTGGGATACAAACATATGAAGTTGTCAGACTGTTTGTTTGCTCTGGCTAAAGATATAAATGTGAGTGCATATTTAATGTCCCAAGTGGTGACAAAGAAGAATGGTACCCTTGTTGAATGTGTATATATAGGTTTATTCTACTTCTACAACAAAATATTTTCATTAAATTTGGTTACCATTAATTAGCCTACTTACAGTTGGGTTGGTATTAGATAAGGGTGCATAATTTTATAACGTATTGACAGAATGAATTATGATTATTCTGATTCTTGTCCATAAGTTAAGTTATACATAATTATTCTGTTCTTAGAAGATTTAATCTACTGCTCTGCAGAAGAATGCATTGAAACCTGTACCTTGTGAACTAATTTGTAACAGAGGAAATCCTGGGTTTAAGTTCATTGCATTTAGACGGGCATTAATAGTGTGCACACAAGTGCAACAATATGTTTTACTGAAATTTCTTATTCATCTCCAGTTCTACAGTGTCCTTATTGTATCCCTCAAATACTATTTTTCAGTTTCTACTCTTATTTTGCCATGTATGTGGGCTACATTAATGTGATAAGTGAGCTAACAAGAAGTTATGGACAGTATTTGTCAAACAACATAATGAACTATATAGTTAAGCTGTGCTTGTTTACCGAATATTGCTAACCCTGTAGTGCAATACATTACACATTTTTTTTATTGGGGTATGTTATAATGAATTTCAGTCACTGAACCCTTTGGTCAGATATCTGTGTATTATGTTTCAGTTTAAAAGTATATAAGTTAGCATGGAATTGTTCTGTATAAAGTACCTATTTAGGTAATTATTTGTAAGCTGACTCGTGTTGTTCTTAATTTGACAAGATCCATGTTATATTTTTTAACCTACACTACCAAGCTGTTTGTCTATGTAAAAATCATTGCCCTTTCAGTTCCATACTCTTATTGATGGATGATGTTTTTGTTGTTGTTCTGTTGCCCTGTGGCAACTCCTGCAGGTCGCAAACGTAGATTAGGTTTTGGGCGTAAAGGCAAAACTTCATTTACCGTCCATAGAAGCGAAGAGGTTTTGCCAGACGACATACGCCACCTGGTGAAACAAGGCTCAAGTGCGTCAAGTGATGGGGAGGGCTCACAGGATGGAGACAGGTTCGACAGTAACTGTCCTTTCCTAAATAACCCTTTCCAGGACCTACCATATCCAGTAGCCTGTCATAGATAACTGATAAGTTGACTGTAGCTGTCAGATAGGTTTATAAGATGTGAGGTTGTTTAGCCACTTTTTTATCACAGCAGATAGATTCTGATTAGTTTTCACTTTATTAGGAATTATTTTGTTCTACAGAACCCCAGTGTGTGCTATATGTAGCTTTACACTATACAATGTTTGTCACTTATCAGTTACAGAAATGGAGGTTGGTCTGGAATGTACCTCAAACTTTAAACCTATCACAGTGAATAATGAATTAATTTATTTCATTGCAGAAATTATTCAGTGGATTTTTAAGGTAATTCTTCTGAGTTTCCCTTTGGTTTTCAGGAGATGTTTCTATCTCATTATTCAGCTGAGGTTCTAAATACAGATTCAGAGGAGGTGCCATACACAGTATTGGGTAGAAGTTTATTTTAATTTGAAACTGCCATAATTCTGCTTCCCTAAATTTGCAGTTGTATTCAAAGAATGCAGTTAAAATGTTTGTCATTTGCAGTATATATTTAGTACTTTCAATAGAAATGTTGACCTTAACTGAAGTTTTATACTGAATCTGAAATAAAACTTCCAAATACTGGATCACAGTGAAATGCCTGGTAATTGTACTACTGCACACCAGCTGATCTTAAGTCCTGAGTGTAGGCTCTTTACGTCTCTGCATGATTTATGCTCATGCTGTGAAGTTCAGATTCACAGTTGCACATACAAAATAAAAAATATTGTGTCTGGTTTTATATTCTTATCAGTATTTCATATATAGCATACATGTCAAATAAAATGGATGGGGGTGGAAAGATGAGGAAATAAATTTTTAATTGTTTATGTATTTATTTATTTATTGTTCATTTACCTATTGAAATTGAGGATTTTGGGAGGAACCTATATGCTGTAGCTGAGATTATATTTAAAAAAACCAACACCTGATGGTGAATTGAGGACCGAATAGTTCTTTAAGGTAATCCGATCATTACGCTGAACTGTTGCATAAGCTGATGCCAGGTACACAGTGACCAGTTTTGTTTCTGCAAAGTCACTATGTAAGTCTCTGCAGAAAAAAAAAAAATTCTGTAGGCTGAATCTTCTTCTGTCCAAATGTTATACAGTTCTATTTTGTAATGGGAAGCTGTTCACATTGATACTAGTAGCTGTGACCATAGTGGTGACTGGTGGTTTGAGGAGGGAATGTGCGATTGGTCATGGCCCATTTTCAGTTATTATCCTGTAATATTCCTCAAGTGGCTAAGGAAAACCAAGAACCCGCTGGTCTGGATAGCCAGTCTGTAGGCTAGATCTTGAAAGTGGGACATAACAAATAAAATATTTTGCCTCATCAGCCGTAACATCTGGAGGTTGTGTCACATGTTTGGTAAATGAAATCAGGTCTTATAGAAAAAGGGTGTGTGAATGGGATAGAAATGGGCCAGTTCAGGGTCCAAGGTGGGATTCTGTAAACATAATGTTAAATATCTCTGTCCTGTAAGAAGGGAATATCCTCAATTATTGAATTACAATCAACACTCAAGGAAGTCCTTGTCATGGACATTTTATTCTGTTTGCTCTTCAAATTTACTTACTGCATTAACATTGAATAATAATAAATACAAAACTTATTTCACATTCAAAATTACATTACATGTAGCACAATTGTAAATACAGAACAACTGCAACACTGTGTACCCTAGAAACATGGTTTGTTTCAGGTACATAATTGTACATACCCAGCATAAAGGTGATAACAGGAATAATAATAATAATAATAATGCATCTTGTTATTGTTTGCCAAATAAAAGAATAAAAACCTTTTTTTGCAGCAAGTTTATTCAAATTTTGCAGTATAACACAACCTTATGGACAATAGTGGCAGCATTATCATTAAGTACTTTAAGTTTACATTTGTCAGCTTTCAATTATGAGTGCTTATCTACATCACAGTATTCGAAATTTGTAATAAATACAGCTGCAATTATTTGAGCATATCTAATATTTACTCCATTAACATCATTTGGTTACTTCCAGCCTGTCTCATTTTTGTAGTATTTTCTGTGATTAAACTGATCATGCCTTTATTTTAAATGTGCAGGTTTTGAAAGTTTGAAGTACTGTCCTTTCTAAATGCTACATATCCACTTACCTTACCTTTTTCCACTTCACTATTAATATATGTCCATCCTTGTAGTAGATACATGGGGATATGGAGGACACAATTTTACTGCCATTTAGCTAACAATGCTGTCTTTAGGGACAAAAGACATGACTGTTTTTGCAGTGCCCAGCTTCTGAAACCTCACTTCTTTATAAAGGTTCACAGGCTTTTATAATTGAAAATGACTGACATCACTTACACCAATTCCACATCCAACCATCCCATTCACTCTGCAAGTCTGGAGGAGTAAGTAGACATCCACCAGTGTTCACAGTAGTAACAATTCAAATATAACTAAGAATGCTTATTCCTAAATTTAATAAAATTTTCATCTTGGACAATGTATTACATTTTGTACTGAATGTTTTGAAATATGTAATTTTCTTTTTAATGTAATTCACTGATAGATGATAAATTTTATTCTTAATACTTTATTATAAATTATGAGGAAAGTGAATTTTATATTCATTGATTATACGTTTAAGACAGAGTTAATGTGATATTTCATGTTACGTTCTTAAAATTCGTAACATATGGAAAATGTTACAGAATTTTCGAATCCACTTATATTCAGATATCCATAACTCCAAAATATAGTGAGATATGTTCAGAAAATATTAAAATGTAACACATTGTCAGGAGGAAAGTAACTGTTAAATATGACTGCTTAATATGCATTAAGGTGCTTCTCCTCCTGGCTTTCCATGGTTGGTTAAAGTCACTATACATTGTTATACACATTTAGAAATGTTAGTAGTGGCAAAATGTAGTGGCTTTTCTGGGTGCTCTATTTATGGGCTGGTGATCAAAATTAGGTGCTGCTGGCTGTGCTGAATGTCCACTTCGCTACTTAACAAACATAGAATCAAGCATTTTGTATTGTCTATTGTTCCTGTAGTGTTGTTTATTTATGTAATGTATTGACCACAAGAAGCACTGTCTCAGTAACTTGCAACATTCTGTCATATTCTTTTTAGGTCAAAGCTGTGAATAGAATGCAAATCATGATCAGTAATTTGGAGGTACTAAGTTATGATAGCAAGTGACTAATTTCTTACAAAAGTGTAGTGTTTAATTTTGTGCTAATTGGCTAACATTTGATTTTATTATCATCATAATTGCTACTAAATTATGTTCTATTAATGCAACAAATCAGAGTTGCTTCAATTTTTAGGCATGTTTTCAAAGTTGCAAAAAGCAACTATTAGCTTTGTCATGTCTGTCCTACTGCATGGAACAATGTGACTCCCTCCCGGATGGGTTTTTGTGAAATTTAATACTTTAATTTTTTGAAACTCCATCGAGAAAATACTAGTTTTGTTAAAATCTGACAGGAAAAACAGGTACTTTATGTGAAGCCCTATACACATTAATGATAATATCTCACTCAGTTTCTTCGTACAATGAGAGATGTGTCAAACAAAAGTTGTAGAGAAAAAAACACATTCTTTTTTCAATAAATTTTTTCTGAAAAAAAAATATATATATATATATATATATATATATATGTGTGTGTGTGTGTGTGTGTGTGTGTGTGTGTATGTGTGTGTGTGTGTGTGCACTTCACCTTAATTCACCTTAATTGGCACTGAACAGAAGTAATGTTGATTATAACTTGACAGAATGTCGGTGACCTGAGTTGTGCTTCAGTGGTTTGTAATACCCAGGACAAGCAATTTATATATTAGCATCATATATAAGGGCATGCAGTGTAGTACCATGTAGGGAGCTATAGGTAGATCAGTTAGCACCATAGTGCTGTAACTTGAGTTTCTTGAGGAGAGAAGGAAAAATTATAAGCATCTTGAATCACCAGGTAAGGATTTCTTTCCTACCTATTTTTCCTGTCATATATTTTCCTTGTTCCTACTGGTTTTATTCACAATATCAATAACCGTGCTTCAAATAAACATACAGTATTTCATAAAACATGTATCATCATATCTAACAATGTCAGTGATGATTCTTCCTTCTTCCCATTTATGTGGCACATTTTCAGAGAAATGTGTTTTATTTAAACATAAATGCTGTCTCATTCCATACAATAGCCAGTATACTTAAATTGGCAAAAATTCACTTCAATAAGGTATGTGATAAAACAAATCTTGGCAAATGGTTACAGTCAATGAATCTATTTTAGTTATGAATGGTGCTTTTGATGAAGATGGAACAAAAAATTATTGATCATGACTAGGAGGAAATTTATTTCTTTTTTTTACCGGGTAGCTTGAAACATGTAGCAAAAGCAAGCTGTATATTCTGTACAGTTCTGTAGCAATGTAAAGTGCATATGACTGATATAATATACAGGTAACTCACTGGTTACCATTACCTATGTATTTATTAGTGCTGGTATACTTTATATGAATGCAAGGTGATCAGAGGATTCTCTGAAATCTGGAATTAAATTTCCAACATTTTTAATTATGTTACTCCAAAGAAGTTGCTCTTTAGTAATAAAAATACATAAAAAGAGTTTTGAGCTTTCAGTACTCTATTCATAATTCAAGAATACAATAGGCCCATCTTCATAAGCTAAGAATTGAAAGAAAGACCTTTGAAACTAAAAGTGCAAACAGCAAACATTTTTGGTGCAGAAAGCAGATTCTGAAATATGATACTGGTAGCTTATTACTTTTTGCATAATTAAAAATACCACATTAGTCTCAGATGCATGCCCTTTTCTTGATGCCAATATGACCTCACATCCCCTTTCCCCTGACATTCGCAACACTGCTGAGATGTTTGGAGAAGTTCACCATTATGTGTGAGTATCATTACATATGTCTCAGAAAAGCAAATGAGAATACCCTGCCAACAGAAATGAACTACATGAAAGAGTAGAGATCTTCTGCACTAGAAAACTATTAACTTGCAGAAAAATACATGTTTCATCAAAATTCATTTCTTTTTATTTTACAAAAAAATACATGTTTCATCAAAATTCATTCCTTTTTATTTTACAGAAAAATACATGTTTCATCACAAGTTATTTCTTTATTGTACCACATATATTGCGTGTTGCTTGCAGTGTAGCCTGTGCTTACATTTATGGCTGCATTATGCTATGCAGAATATATGTCTTGGGCTAAGACACAATAATTATTTTCACTAGATATTCTTGGCCTGCTACTAAATATTCACAATGTGAATTAAATTTAATATATAAACACAATTTTTGGGTTTTAAACTGGGCTGAAGTTGCATTTTTATTATGTATTCCAACAAATTTTTGCATCAGAGATAATATGAAATCTAAATTTGGAGTAAAAATTGAAAGCTTGTAATTATTTCCAACAGGTCTGCAAACATTCTCTGAATTTCTTTTTATCTGAATGGAACTTGATTTTCAACAGTTACATCCATAATTAGATTATTTATATTCTTTTACAGTCTGTGATTATTTCACACAGAAGTGTTCTCCCCTAATACAAAACACTGGGAAATATTTTATCTTGTGTGACACCTTTATATTAAAACCTGTAACAAAACACAGTGTATCAGAAGTGAAAGGCAAACATGTTGTTTTGTTTATTTATTATTTTACAGTCTCAAAAGTCTTGACCCTATAGTAGGTGTTATTTTCAGTGGTTAATGTGTAGTCATCCAGTATGAGCAAATGCAGTGAATTTACAAGTGTGTGTATCTGCTTAGACAAAGTATGCCATGGAAACATGTAAATAATATTAGTATCTTTTTTTGAGTTTATGCCATGTTTGAATATGTGAAAAATTATAATAATTATAAAGCTAAACATAAATTTGTGGGATCCAGTTATTTGGCTGGTGTTCTCATTCGGTTGACTTGTAGAGGCTTGTTTCCCATACCACCCTGACTGCTTTTAAAGTTCATCCTGTATATTAATTTAACAGCTACAGAACCCATCTTCTGCTAACTATTTTGCTTGTTAAGAAAACACAAAAGTTTGTTTGTGTTATTATTTTCTTGGTTGTATATTTTCGTACCTGCAGAAGGTGGCACTAGAAACCGTAGCTCCCCTAGCAGCAAGAGTATTCAGCGGTCACAGGAAGTGGTTCCACCACTGCGATGTCACAACAACCCCTTCGTTGCGCCCTCCACAAGCCACCACCTACCCTCTAAAAACTTCACCACTGGTGAGGTTGGTGCAAGCAGTCTCAACAGCATTTCTAGTTCAGAGGGATCCACGTAAGTAACACAGTCATGACAGTACGCCAGGAAAAAATAAATCAAGACAAAAACAAGACAGTATGAGAGCAGGGAAAAATGACAAATTTGGATTGGAACATGACTTCTATATTGCGAGCGTGGATCCTCAATAATTAGGATATTGACATTTATGCACTTGAAAGGTCGTGATATAATTTCTTCTCTTATAAACTGTTTGTCTGCAGCATTACAAGGAATGTTAACTAGTATGGAATTCAATAACCAGGTATTCCAGGTTCACCACTATTGTGCTTTCATTTTGCAAGTTCCTTGGGGCAAAGCAAACTGAAAGATTATATTCAGATTCAGTTTTTACACTTTACTTTATTGGCTGGTTTGAATATTCATCAGCAACTAGCTTCACCATCACACTTGCAGATATTAAGCAGATTAAAGTGAAGTTAGGTTGCTTTCCTGACAGACTGTACTGATACAATGCATTATCTCAATGCGCACAAGAACTTGCATCCCATCTTATCAATATACTATGCTCCAACTTACACAAAAAAAAAAAATTTGCTTGAATTATAAATAATTGTGTTCATTGCAGTTATTCAGAATTGTTTATTTGTGCTAGATTTGTTTAGCTTATGTTCTATTTTAGTATGAAATGGGATGTTCATACCTACAAGTGTGAGTGTAAGTTAAGTGTAATAAATGCAGAATCAAGTCACTTTCTTTAAGTTATGTTTACAGGTTGCGCTGTGTAAAAATAAATAAAAATGAGATACATTACTTGTCTTTAGTGTGTACATTTTGTTTAGTCTTCAAATGATAGCGTTTACTTATAACTGTTTATGAAATTGACAGCCTGCATTCTCACAGTATTAGGATTTGAGAGTAACGTTTATTGCTTGTTCATGGGTTATTTAACAGCACTGTATCAAGTGTGGAAATTATGTAAAATCAAGAATAAGCTGTATAAAGTACGTAAAATTAAGTGTCATATGATGAGACTATCATGTATGGCAAAATCAGTCATGAACTGGAGAAGAAGTGGTTGTACCCTTTTTAAAAGTATGTTCTCTGATTTAGCTGAAGGGTTTGAGGAAATTACTGGAAGCACAGTCCAGAAAATCAGTGCTGCAGCTAATTAAATCATTGGCATTATGCCACCTGTTTAGCAGTATATCAAATGTTATGTATCAGCATATTTATTTCATTTATTAACTCCTTACATTTTTAAAATAAGGTAAATCTGATTTTAATTGTTTTCATCATTTGCTGTGTACACATTAATACCAAAAGAATACCACTGAATGTGCAATGAGAACAAACAAGATTTTGTTTTCACATCTATATTTCCTACATATTATGGCTGCATTCAGCCATCTTCAGGGAATAATGTGATACGGCTAAATTGTGACTCACAATTTATAGGTTTAAGGGCTTTCAGCCAAATTGTGACTCACGTTTTAGACATGTCCCAACATATTTGGTGAATGTGATGGGTGGAATAGCTTGTCACAAAGGGCTGGTATGTTCAGGTATATGATATGCATAGGAGACAGAAAACATTTAACCGCATGCATGACAGCACACATTTGTAACAAGAACACACATAATTATTTTTTAAGCTCTTGTGACCATGCATCATGAACGTAGGGTGAAGAGAGAGAAACCAATAAGATGCAACTAATCTGATGTTTATTGTCAAACATCTATCTCAACATGTTTCAGGCATCATTATGCCCATCTTCAGGAGAACAAGACTGTGTTCTACTGCATATGGTGTTCTGCACTGTAACAAGAGGGGAAAAAATCGTAAGATGTGAGAGCCGTAGTGTCTTTGTGTGGAATAATGAGTTGTTAACATAGCCGGGATTTCGTGTGTATATGTGTATGCCGTGGTGTTTAATTGGTATCTAATCCGTACATCAGCCAACTAGCCGGAGCCTAAAGCAACGCTACAAGGAGCACACCCGCTACATCAAAAGTAATAACCCGCAGTCTGCATATGCTCTCCATATCCGCAACAATCAACACGAATATGGTCCCATAGAAAAAACAATGACCCCTTCAAGCCCCTCAAGAACACCTCCCTATTAACCCCATACAAACATTTCTTTATACAATCACTCCACAAAGCAGGAAGGCTCATTTCCGAACAAAATCCTGGTGAACCTAACCCACTGCTCCAGCTAGCCATCAACTCCTCCTATCCTCCTACATGATTCGGCTAGTCAAACAGTAACTTTCACACAGTTCACATTCAAGTTCCACACAACCACAGCTAGCACAACCAGGTATGTACTCGGTCTATTACTAAATCACCACCCCCTTCTATACTAACACAACCTGTACTCACCCCACCCATCACCAGCACACTCCCCCCTGGCTGCACCTAATAATACCTACACCACACACCTCTCATCAAGCAGGCGCAACACATACATCACAACACCCACACCCAATACACCAGATCTGACAGACATATGGATTAGATACCAATTAAACACCATGGCATACACATATACACGCGAAATCCCAGCCATGTTTACAAATCATTACTCCACACAAAGACACTATGGCTCTCACATCTTACGGTTTTTTTCCCCTCTTGTTACAGTGCAGAACACCATATGCAGTAGTACACAGTCTTGTTCTCCTGAAGATGGGCATAATGATGCCCAAAACATGTTAGATAGACGTTTGACAATAAACATCAGATTAGTTGCATCTTGTTGGTTTCTCTCTCTTCACCCTACACATAATTATATTGGTTCATTTGACAGTAGTGATGTCATTGCTTACATGGACAGTATGGCATATGGTAAGTGTATCTGATGACTGCATCATGTGGATGGTGTATATAAATTAACTACAAGTTTTGCTGGATACGTGATGATTTCTGGTATTGTAAATTTTACAATTTTGTACTTTGTATTGTTTTAATTTACACAGTACATATGTTTACGACACACTGAAGTTTTATGCATATGTTGACAATATCAAGCCAGTAGTAACACTATTTCCTTGTCACATACATATTCACTGAAGAAGGCTGAACTTGACTGAAACATGTAGGAAATGTTTATGTGAAAATATGATCTTATCTGTTCTCAGTATACATTTGATTAAACTGATTGTATATTAGTAAGCCTTATTTCTTCTATGACAGTCACGTATTATTGGTCATTTTACAAGACTGTTATGTTATATATATTGTAAATATTTTGTATCACTTTACATACTGCAACTCCTGAACTTTTTTTTTAATTCATACTTCACCTACTGCATGGACAATTACTTCTGCACATTCTTACAAAATATACCTCATGAAAACATTGTGTGTTTAAAATTTCATACTCAGTATTGAGAAGAGAGTGTGAAGTTTCATTCAGTTATGGGTATGGAGAAATACAATATAATAGAATAGATAAAGTATGTGTCATTTAAGCATGTTTTATGAAGAAGACATTTCCTGTTATACAAGTAGATAATGCATTGTAAGAAGAGGTTTATCCCTCTGCTGAAGAACATTAAAAACATTAATTTCTATATGTGATAGAAAAGACTAGTTATCTTTGTGCTGTGTCCACCATAACTCTTCGGAAGAAGGACTCTCATTTACTTACAGAAAAGGAGGCTGATTTGGCCTCTTGAGGCATTGTAAATGTGGTGGTGGAGACAAGTATTGTAACATTACTGGGCGTATTAAATGAAATATAAAAGTCCTTTAAATTGTATGGAACCAAAATTAAGGGGCTATTAAGTGATCAGTGATAATTTAAAAAAAAACATGTTTTTAAGTTGCTATTTAATTTGGAACATAATATTTGAATGATAAAAGTAACAGATCGCACCCAAAATTATATAAAAATAATATTTTCCCATTAATTTTGACAAAATAACTTTAGTAAAAGTAATGCAATTTTACAGTAGTATGTAGTATAGTTTTTTTTTATAGGTCACCACTTTTATCTACTGTCTGAAGTTAATACATTAATCCCTCCTCTCTGCTTCTTCCATGGTTGAATAGGTGTTTCAGCTTGCATGCTCCTGCACTGTGCTTGCTGGCTTTTGCTCGCTTGTGTGGTTAGTGTTGCTATTTAATATTAGATTATATAAGATTTCCTTTATGACCAAAATCATTAATGTTAAAGCGATTTTAGCATGACTATGTTTTTTTTATCATGTTTGTAAGCTCTAATTGAATACTTTATCTAGTTTGGTTTCAGGATCAGTGTCAAGCAATGAGACCTTGAAAGACACTCCAGATGTGAGTCAGCAAAGCTGAAATGTCTTGAAGATTTTGTTTTAAATAATCTTGATACAAAGAATTTTTTTAAACTTTCCATATGGTATATTTTAATACCTAAATTTTGAAATGAATTATATTTGTATGTTCTGAAACATTCTTAAGGAGTCTCAGTTTATGGTGTCATAAATTTACACATTACTTCATAAAGCAAAATTTGCATAAATTTTCATTGAGGCATGCTGTTATTGGCAGTACGTTTGGTTTTGTAAGAAGTTCTTAGAAATCTTCACCAGCTGCAAGTATAAGAAGGAATTAGAAAAGTGACGCACTTTTCCCCAGTCTTTGGTGTTCTATCATAAAGTCTGCATCTTCCAAAAATAGAGTAATGTGAAGTGCAGATGTGTATTTTCAAAGGCTGATGAAGTGCAATTGTGTTTTTGTTATTTTTCTGGTACTACTCTGTAATAATGCTGACAGTTAGACTTTTGGATTACCTTGAAGTAATATTGAAGGAATGTATCAAAACTTGTTTCCCGTATGAGTCAAAAAGAGTAAATGCTTTTTCTGGTAATTATATTTCTTATTTATAATAATGTCTGATGAAATGAATATTCTGATTATGTTAAAGTGATAACGACAAAGGTAGGGTCCCAAAACTCAGATTTAAAATTCGGAATTTTAACTCAGTCGTTCTAATTTAATTTTATTTTTATGTGATACTTCGTTTTGACATCTTTCCATTTGAAACTGTGTCAATAATGAACCATTTGATTTTAATAAATTGTTGTTTGTTATTTTTTATCTGTCTGGAATGGCTTCAATTAGTTGACTTTCAATGTAGAAATACAAGTTCTCATACATGAAAATAATTAATAAGACTTGAATCCCACAAAACTTTACCTTGAAAGTTAATATCTTTTTTTGGAAATAAAATACAGACCAAAAAGAAGGAACACTGGTTTTGCATTGTTTAGCAGTGTGATATTGTATCATGTATCAAAGAGTAAAGTACACTGATCATTGACATTGTTTAAAATTAGTACATCAATATTTTATTTGTAATGTTATTCCCTGTTGCTGATAGACTTTTTTTTTTGATAAATTTGCTGACATTAGTGTAACACAAATTGAAAGTAAATATATAATCCATATGGGTGATAACTTTTGTTACATTCCCTTTGGTATGTTCCTTATGTCAGATTTGCTGGAACAAAATCTGCCTGATTTTATTTAGCACTCTTTCACTCTTTATCTGCAAATAAAAGCACTTTTTTGTGTTTTTCTTTATGGTTTAATAGTATCAATTCCATTGTACCCTACCTTGACAGTTGACAGCTGACATACTGCACAAATTGCCCTTTGAAGGCTAACAGTGGGCAGTTGTTTACATATTAAGAGTGTGAGTTTGTATATTGAGTCTTCCATATTCTCGTGATAGACTGTCTCATGTCTAAATGTTGTTATCACTGGATGTTCTGTCTGTATGTTTGTGTGGTATTGTAGATACACTGATCTGCACTCCAGGAACAGAGAGCATAAGATCTGCAAGTTTCTGTTAAATATCTTTAAGATATTAGTATTAAAGGTACTCGTAACATCCATTCACACACACACACACACACACAGAGTAGATTAAGTTTTCATGCAGTTTTAAATTGGAGCCTTGTTTCCAGAAAGTGGAGACTTCCAGACCAATAATGTCTGTCTTCTTCAGTACCTGTCAAATAAATGGAGCCACTGTAAAAATTTAGCTTGAGATCACACTAAAATTAGTCCCATCATGAACATAGAGTGGGAACTGCATGAACTGAAATTCTCTACTACGTTATTGTTAGATTTTCTAAACATAACACTTGTAATAACTTAGTGACAATGTAACCATTTTCTCAAGTATAATACTTTTTGTATGATCTAAGTTTAAAAAGTGCGCTGTTTTAAAATAAAACATATTAACTTGGCACTGCTACAAAGTATAGATTTCTGTTTTGTTATCAGTGCTGGAGCTACGATATATAGACATCTGCAAGCATGACTGGTTATAGAGATTTTTGTTTTTCATGTTATACTGCAGTAATTTTAAATATTAGAAATATGGTAACTGATATAATGAGGTTTGGTTTGCATATTTGGTTACATAATCCATGAATCACTGTAACAGTTTCATGAAATTTGTCATGGAGTTATGTTACTAGTGGATGCTACAAATGCTTAATAATGACATTATCAAATCTCCTGCACATAACATTATTTGAAAGTTGAAAAAACTAAAAGTTTGGAACTAGGCTCAGTCTAGACTGCATGCACACACACACACACACACACACACACACAAATTGCTAAAGCTTCAGAGACTGTGTGTGGTTACTGTAGGTGTTTCTTACCAGGCAGGGGGGGGGGGGGTTTTTTAAAAAAATGTGTGAAAAAAAAAAAAAAAAACTTCAAAGTTCACAGGGACTACAAAACCAACAA
>Ga0123354_10008488_pt1 | contig 15628 bp, 13 predicted proteins | sample TergutLab28metaG_2_FD_97872 | JGI IMG/M metagenome (GOLD analysis project Ga0123354, IMG submission 97872) | Labiotermes labralis P4 segment gut microbial communities from Petit-Saut dam, French Guiana - Lab288 P4 | ecosystem: Host-associated > Arthropoda: Insects > Digestive system > Gut ...
GTAGGCTGACTTGAGGCGTGCTGGTGTTATGTAGCGGGATTGTCTGTTGGTGATGTGGTATCCGAGTGTAGGCTGAACCAGCTGGTTCAGCCTACACTCGGATACCACACACGACACATTATATAGATATAGCACTTACCACTATATAAATAAATTAACACACAAAACCTCTATCATTACAGCCTACACAATGCAACAAGTAGTCGCAAGCTCCTGAAGATGGACGTATTAACGTCTGAAACATGTTGAGCAGGAGATAATAAAGCAAGTGTCAACTAGTTGTTCAACCTTTATTCAAATATCAAGATGATGCACGGTCCAATACGCATAAGATTCACCATCTTTCAGACTTAATGCTGAAGTCAACACAAACTGTAACAAATTCCAGCCAAAATGCAGAACACTGTATTCACTACTGCTGCTTGTACAGAACGAGCCTCTGCAACTGAAAAACCAGTGGGAGGGGACACTGAGCATGCAGGCAGGCAGGCAGGCAGGCAGAGTAGTAAATAAAATAAAATCCACCAAACATGAACAAAACAAAAGTAACATTTATTTACAAAGCCATGACATTAAATTAGCATAAATTCAAAACATATCAGGTTAAATATTACTGATAAATGTAGTGTTATAACACCTCTGCATCAAGGATACACTAATATGATAAATAGCGTAATTACGGTAAATGATTTATGTGCTAATACATAACACCAGAAGGGATACAGACAAAACTGAATACGAAGCACTGCATGAATCATCACTAAACTAAAACACATATGTACACAATTTTGATGCAAAAGTTGTAACTTTATTTGGAATATCAAGATAACAAAGTTGCACCAGTGATTCTGTTCAAGCGAACAACTGCATCTTGTTACTCCAATGACAAAAGTTTAAAAAACACACACACTCAAGACTTTTTAAAAAAATACTCTTTAGAAGTTCTTCAGAATAATACTGCAACCAGACATAAAAAAAAGTAATGGTAGATATAAATAAATGATTGAACATGCAAAATGCAATAAATTAATGATTAATGAAGTATGTCAGTTCTGTACAGACTGTGTGGCCTTTTGGACTGTTGTTACAAAGGATCTAACTGCTTCCATCTTCTGCGACAGCGCCGAAGATGAAGGCGGCACATTGTATCTATAAGACTACAGTGTCACAACTCAGAAAATCATGAACTGAACACTCAATGGCATGATGTTAAACCTTGTTTAATACCTCCGATACTGGGAGTGGGATCAGAGAATAGTTGCCTCATTGCACTTGTCATCATCATCTAAGACAGTGTGTGTTAATGTTCGACTAACAATAGTGCATGAATTGAAGAACTGCCAGAAGACAGAACAAATTGTAAATTACTGTTTAAATGTCGCTCACTGCCTTCGAAACCTAACCTGAACCTGGTCTACAGTCGGCACAGCATAACATCATACATACGCACCGACGAGTTCTGCATCAGAACACCAGGCCAAGAACTACTGTACACTACTTTCAAGTGGTACACTAGTGAGCCAGAAACAAAACATATGCAATCTACTAACTTCACACATCTGTTGTTAATAACCATCGAATACATTGTCTAGGTCTTATTAGGTTATGTCAGATGGTTCAACAGTCACTGTACATCATTGATAACACAATAATCATGTAATCAATTAATGGTTCATTCATGTGCTCGTTAATAATGTCAACACTAACCAACGCCATGAAAAAAAAAAAACTAGAATAATTCCGGGCACTAGCACTTCGCGTCATGTTTTAGACTTTCACTAATTTGAATGGGTACGCTCCGTGACAAGGACAGTATATACCTACAATCACATGAAATCTGACTGTACATTCCTCTCACCCACTGCACAAAAGCAGTCACCAATAAAAGAAACTGGCAACCCATGAAGATTTTCCGCCTTAGAATTCCACTACATTACACACTACATTATTGTCACACGTGCTGTAACTGCATACGTGTTCTTGTTGGACCAATTAGTAAACTGAGCAGGATTTTATGATTTAAGACGTACCGGTCTATCACAGAAATTTTGGAATTGAATGCGTCACTGCATTTAATACTAAATGCATATTAAATATTTATATTCCATTCAGCATGGTTACTACATATGGCTGGCTGCAACAAATGCAACATTCACAGAATCAACACAGTTTCCACTGTGCCTGGTACTTACAAACAATACACTTATTCTCAAATGTTCAAGTTTTTATGGATGTTACAATGTGTCAAACAGTAAAAAGTTAACATTTCAGAACAACACAGTGCCTCCATCTTCAGGGTCAAGAAGTTGAATCACTCTTGCACTTCTTGACCCTACAGACGATGGAAATATGCTTCATCAAAACATAAGTAACTATCTACCAGCTGACGTGGCACCACAACACCTCAGGAGACCCAAACCATTGTCCGAACCCCAAGTCGAACAATACGTTTATTCTCCCCACTCCATGGAATGATTTACAGTGCAGCCACTATGCTTAACAGCTCAACATATCAGCATGTAAATCTTCTACAATCACATTTACAAAATAAAAGGACTAAAAACTTTATAGTTTGTATCATGTCTGATTCTGCCCACATAAATCAGAAAAGCACAAACTTCAAACCATAAACACATAATTAAATATTTCAAATGCTTTAAGATCTGCATATATGGAACTAAATCTTCATGTAACGTACATCTGGCAATCAGAAGTAAAGATATGAGCAAGACATGTTATATTACAAAGGAATGGTTGAATACAAAATCAATATTTATATTTATAATAATACATTTTGAATTGCTGACATATGGTTATGGGACAGTCAGCTGTAGTTAACAAACGCTGCATTACACAAGCTATGCTAGGCATAAATGTCCATTTACTTAGTACAGCACAAACCAATAATGTTAAATAATGAATGTGGGCACCGTTCGCAGTTTTAAAGGTGTGCAGGTAAAGGTACAGTTCACCCCTAGAACAGGCCTTGAAGGCCCAAAAGGGCAGTAAAGGTATAGCTCTACTCTTTCTTTAACCAAGGCGCTAGATGGGGGTGGGTGGTCAACGTCACGCCCTGGCCACTTTACCCCGGGAAAGAGCCGGTACCCATCGTACAGGAAGCTGGGTGGGCCCCAGGGCCAGTCTGGATGGGTGCGGAAAATTTCACCCCCCACCGGGATCTGATCCCTGGACCGTCCAGCCCATAGCGAGTCATTATATCGCCTACACTATCCCGGCCCTTTAGCAATAACAGTACTACACATAATATGTCTGTCTGTTGCGCAGTGTCACTGGACTTCTTCCATGTCTGTAACTTAACACAGACTTCGTTTATATTTACATTCACATCTGGTCAAGCCATTTTCCTAGGCAGAGACGGAAGAAATCATAGTAGTGGTCCAGTAGCTTCTGAACAGAGACAAATGTTACTGCATTCACGCACCCAAATCTTTTGGTGACTTTGATATGTTCCGTGCTCTGTGCTTTAATCAGATGCATAAAATTTATTAAGAAGACCAACAAATGCACTTGATATAGCATGCAGAACAGTTTGCTGCGCAGAATACTCGTATATCATCGCTCACAAATCGGGATCACAATCCACCACATGTATCTTCTATATACAAAACTCCACAGAAGCACACTCCAGATGATAATATTTAACTGCTCATATTTTACACTCATCATTGTTTTATCATTTAATGAGAATTTTACCCAAAATTACATGATTTATAACTGTGAAGTGAACCCGACACATTATAAATATATGTCTTTCTGTTCGCACCACCCTGAAGATGTCCACGCGAGTGGCCGAACATGTCACTGGTCACTGTGCAATAAAATTATACCCATAAAACCAAAGTGCACTGGTTGGTCTTTTTAATAAATTTTATGCACTTTTGACCAATGTTAAAACAATGCCTGTTTACTGTACTGATCTGCACAAACTAAACTTTAGGAGCTTTACGATTTGCACAGAAACAGAGAACAGCCGAGGTTCCGAAACTGCATCTGTGTATCTTCTTAACTAACAACAAATTCTTAACATAAATATTTTCTAACACAACAAATAATTACGTCATGCAGTGGCAGCATATACAGCGCACAGTTCAAAGGTGCATCAGCTATCTGGACACCACACATGCCATCACTGTCACAGTAATATGGTAGGGCAGTAACATAAAATACTCCCCCAAGTCTCTGTCAAGAGAATGCAATGATAATCACATTACAGACATTCTGCACACTGTAACTAGATTTTTGTGAAGACACCCAAACGATGAAAATCAAGAGTATAAAATATTTTAAATGAGAATATGTCTTGGAGAAATGAATGGCTTCTGATCAAAACACAGTATTTAAAAATCACTTACTTTCAAGCATTGGGATATGTGAAACTTCAGATATTTTTTGTGGTTATTCCCCCCCCCCCTCTCTCTCTCTCTCATGATCAAGTTCTGAATACAGTAGTTCTAAGGCTCTATCTCATTTTTATTTGTATACGCATGTGTGTGCATGCGCACACACAAATACAGTACACTTCAAGCAATAGCAACAAGCAGTGCACACAATTGGGACAAACACAAAGTAACACTTCTCAGTGCCTAAATTAAGTTCCTACACAACATTTAAAGTACTGGTAATATCTGTGTAAACAGAAGTGCAACTGAACATATGGTAATGGGAGACCAAGAACATGATGTGTTGTATGGAGGTCAGACATCAGACAGGAAGACAAACTGGGGTCCCCTCAATGCACTGACTTAAATTCAATGCTTAACAAAAAAAGGCAAAACCATATTAGAAGATGCACAGAACATTACATGTAGCGCTACATTCTTAGTGCTAATACACTCTCCAATCTGCTGCTTCTAACAGTGTGCAGTAAATTACACTCAACAAGTAACAGAAAAATGCACTATAAACCTTAAGCAGAGATTGGAAGACTGTGGCAGCTTAATATTTCAAACTATCAAATTCAGGTGTGACTTACATTCCATTTTTCCAAAAATCACTATGAATTAAGCTTAATGCCAATTGCTTCAACACAAACACAATTATTCATGCAGAGTTCAAAACATCTGTTACTGTTTCAACAGGAAGGTGACACAACAAATCAGCAAAAAATATGCACATTCAAAATGAACAGGAATCTGCAAACTAAAATGTAATAACCCATATACTGCAATACATAAAATATATATTTGCCATGTCATACTGTTTTGCGTAAATACAGAATTTAACTTGATAAATTGGGGATTCAGAACCAATCTGTCACCACAATGCATGTACTAACAGGTCTCACTAAAGTATTTACAACAATGTCTGCACCTTATACAGCCACCATGACCTAACATGACACACTTACACTTACACTTACAGACAGAACTGCAGGATGCAAGATCTTCCTTCTTCCAACAAATCATACACACACATGTTCACAAATATGACATTCAGGTGACCATGCATCATGATATATTCTTATAATAAAACCAACGAGATGCACTAATTCCTCAAATTTATTTTTGGAATAAAACTCTACATGTTTCAGACAGTTCCTCTGTCCATCATCAGGAGTTTTTCCACAGGAAATGTCCAAAACATGTAGAGTTTTATTACAAAATAAATTTGAGAAATTAGTGCATCTAATTGATTTTATTATAAGAATTCATGTTCACAGTTTCCAATTCACCCTCTACAACTTAAGACCTTGCATTCTATATGTGAAGCTGGATTTAAAATTTTGCAACTATGTAGGTAAATGAAATATAAACATACTCTATGACTTCAAAATGAAGCATCCTGCTACTACCTCAACCTACATTATAACTGGTATAATTTTCCACTTATGTTCCAACCCGTTACGTGCCAGCCTTCATGATAAGCCCCCAAATGCAATGCATAAGGGTTAGAACCTACAGAAGATGTATATAATGGACTCAAACATATGGAGGAAAACTGAAGCAACAACAGGTTTATGCATGGTCTTGAAATAAAAATATTGGGTATCAAATAACACAGTCCTTAAATTTTGCCTAAACTGTCATACCATAACTTCCAGTGTAAAAAACCCAAAAATTAACACTGAAAGCATCTTCTTACCAAAATGTGTACTATCTTTCTAAAATAAAAGGTAAACCAAGAAATACCTGCATCTAGCGACGAAATTTAACTGCTCCCTTAAAGTATGTGATATTATCTTGTTTTGATAGTCTGGTATCTACTTGGTATGATATATTTTTAACCAAGATATCACAGTGTTGACAACATATTTACATCTCAAAGCTGTCAAAATATTAGTTTCGTAGCAAAAATAGAATTTCTTGCAATCAACATATTTTAAAATTCAGTTCTGAGTTCTCATGGTGGTAATGCACATAATATTCAAGTTCCAACACTGCCCTTCAAAACAGTGGCTAAAGAGGAAGAAGAACTCAATGACATATTTTAGAACCTCTCCATTTTTTTATGCAGATAGACTTTAGTAACACTGATGCATGTAAATAATCCTAATGTTGCACATACAGTGCGTCAGGTTCCATATCACCATTTATTAGCCACCTCTTGCGCACTACACTGCGTATACCAAATCCCATCCTTGTTTCTGCTCCGACATTAGACACTGAAATGTGTCAGGGCAGAAACTATGATGTGATTTGGTATGCACAGTGTAGTGCACAAAAGTTGGTTAATAAATGGTCATACACTAAACACATTCAATGCCCTGGAGTTCAAGGCAGCTGGAGGCTGCATGAACATATGTGATGTACATCAATCAAACAAATCTGACACATTCAAAAGTCACAGGGAAAACCGTTAGTACCATACAGACACTCAAATCATATCACCGGAAACTTAAGAAAACCTACTGTTTGCTCTGCCATCTGGCAGGTTCAAGATTGATGTGTTCCCACAACTCACTGGTAACGACATTGCAGCATCAACTGCAAATACAATTAAAACATTCTGTGGTAAGAAAAATCATCGTTGTCATACGGACACATTACCTGTCTAAGTAAGAGAATTCAGTTTCCGTTTAACAAATTAAGCAGTGCATAACCTTGCATGTACATGCAGCAAGTTTCAGCATGTCCAATCTCATTTTTGAGGTTATAAAAAAAAATTCTGTGAAACTCAAGTACTGCAAACTGTTCTGACAAAGACAGCATAAATACCAGTACAAGTTGCATAACTCAGTAAATGAGGTAGGGTTTTGTTGTCGATTTTCAGTATTCAAGAAACACATGTGGAAGACTCAATCCACAACATGCGATGAAAGCTTGGATGAATTAAGGAGTACAGAAATTAATTTCAGTGAGTGCAGCTGTACATATGAGATCATGAAACCACAACTCAGGGACATCTGATGGGTTAAGTGAAGACAGGTGGCACATGATTCTACAAGAAGTGTCAAGAGAAGAAACTGCTCTGCTTGCTGGAAATGAAGACAAAATGGCTGTCCATAGCCTGTAACTTCAAGAATACCAATCTGGTTCATGATTAAAGATGTCACGAACCTTGTTTGGGAACTACTGCAAGCCAATTCATTCTTACCAAATCATTTTGTGAAAATAACACACAAATTTCAGTCTGAACCAGCCTGAATGCATATCAGTTGTTTCGTCAAGGTTGTGGTAAAAGGAATGTTCATATATGTCTAAAAGTCAAGTGTGGTTTTTCTGCAGCCCACAAGCTCACTGAAAGTAGCTGCAAAATGAAGAAAACATCAAGTTTGATACATTTTGACAGATGAAAGAGACCAAACACAGCATTTGACAGTTAAAATAAGAGTTGTGGGAAACTGTTCTACCTGATTATTTCCAAGAGACAAAGAATGTACAGTACTCTGTACTCTGGTGCTCGTCCCCACGGTCTGGTTGATGGCTCTGTGATAGGACACATGATCTCTTAACTAATTAGGTGGCTACAACATCTTCACGACTATGCTCAACCAAGTACACACAACAAGGTGTCACCTCTACTACATGCACATGCTACTCACACCAAAATCGCTGACTGATCCATTCAGCCGGCTCAAGTCAATGATGAACCATTACCTCAACTGTCAAGTCATATAACACACTGATTACAACCACTGCATGTTGCTGTGTTCAAACCAATTGAAATATTTCACAGGCAAGCTGCAGTCAAGTAGTTACATAGTTGTAAGTGACACAGTGTCAAAAGACAAGTTTTCTGGTGGATGTGGAAGGGAAAAAGAGCACCTAAAATTCACAAAGAGGACCGATTTTGAGTGACATGTGTATGGCCAGTAGACATATACGGCCACCAAACCACAAGTGTTGCCAGCAGATCCCGAAGTTCCTTCACATCATGATCTTTTGATCAGTAAGAAACTTAAATTGTTCTTATGTGTAGGAAGCATGTGTAAACAGCAGCAATAATTAACATAAAATTTATACTGCAATAACTCTGCCCTCAAATTTGGCACATTTCATTACTTTATAAAAGAGCACAAATTAAGGCAGCCATGGGTATAATTTTGGAAACTCGTTACTAATATCACAACCCTTGCATTTCAAAAAAAGTGCTTAGAAATTCCAGGTCAAAACATGATGCAAATATATTTAATGCCCACGGTGCCTGGCCATGCGCTACATGCCCATGGTACCTGGCCACGCGCTACGGCACTGACACTGCCAAAAACTTACACTTTCTTGTAAGAAATTAAAAAACTGCAAAGCCGTATGATACAGGCAACCTTAGCCCTGCAGCACTTCCAAAGCAGTTTAAGTCCACACCAATATCCCCCTTCAAAGGCAAAAATGCAATTAGGCATAAATGAAGAAAAAAAGGTCTCACAGTTTGTTTCTCATAAATTTTGCCAGAAAGTGTCTGTTTCAAACTTTTATCAGCAGGCTTTACCATTTATTTGAATGAACCTGGAATATTACAAGTGTTACAATAATGCATATAATATAATATATATATATATATATAGAACATATACACATTCAAAACTATACAATTCTGGGCACTGCAAGGCGCTATGCACACACACGTAGTCTGTGGAAAGGCAATGGGGTAAAATAATAAATGTAAGAACAGTGCTCTTCTGGGTTATCACGCAGCGTATTAACCCAGAAGAGCTCAGCTGTCAGATACTTCCTGGTGGAAGCCTAAAGTCACAAATAATAAACGTCTCCAAAATTGGCACACCGTTTCAGTATGCAATTCTCATTAACATTTTATCCACAAAAAGGAAGCATAAGGATTAACATTATTTGTCTGAGGTGACAAAACAAACATCCGCATAAGAACCATGATGTCCCCATATGATTTTGTTGCTGTGTGTGGTGAAACCTTCTAAAAACTGTTCAAAGGCACTTCATCAGCTACTGCATTCCACCAGTCAGCCAATAAGTACAGCACATACTAATATGTACCAACAATGCAAATGGCCGCTCTTTCAACTACTTCAAAATGGTCACTATGTAACTTGTAAGAACCTGTTGTCATGTGTCATACAGGGACACTGTAGCAGCTTCATACACACCTCTCTTTAACTGTCATGTTTGGTAAACAAGAGCTGTTCCAGATGCAACATTTCCAAACAGTGTTGATCATATAATTTTTGGGGGGGCTCTTAAATAAGTAAGTCCCCATTTTGGCTCCCATCATATTTTTGAACTTACATTTCAAAGCACTCCAGTTTCATGTCAACAAATACTCACCATTCACTTGGTGATGATGGACTGTGTTAATATTCTGGTGCCTCTGACCGCTACCGAGGTCCAGATACAGATCGGCTGGTCCCCCCACACCACTCAACTTCCTTGTGACACTTACTCCACCATCTTGTCGATGTTGCAGTGTTTCAAGTGTCTTGTTTACATCAGAACTGGTAAGTGTGAGAGGCGTTTCTGGTGAGTCCAAGGGCCTGGTACCAACAAAGGAACTTTCCAGCCAACACAGGCGACCACTGCTACCTCGAGGGGTACCTCTGGGTGTTGAAGCAATGCCCCAGTCTGCACCACGAGGAGGTGAAAGTGAATCCCAATGGGAATCACCTGCAAGTGCTTCCCCAGAACCATCCCGTACTCCAGAAACATAGTGGACAATGGCAGATGTAACCTCTTTGATTGATGTCCGTACTTCAGACAGATTTGGCACTTGCCGCATCTGAAAAAGATGAACATTTCGTCACATAACACTCATCTGAAGAATGGTTGACCCTGAAGACAACAGCACTATGATCCTTCATATGCTGGTAACTATGTGCCCAATAAAACAGTGTCACATCCCTTCAGCAACACTAATGTGAAGGCTTCAAATCTCACATGGTTCATCTGCATTTTTTATTTATGCCAAAATGATGAACAGTTCACCTCACAAATGGCTACCATTTATTTTCCAACATTCTACATGCACATTTCCCAACAGCAACCTTATATTCACCTCTTATGCACTGTGATACATTTGCCATCGGTGTACAGTACACCTAATAACTACAGCACCACAGTGAAAGAAAGATAAGGGCTATCTAATATGTGGTAAGTACTCCTACATCGTGAACTCAAATGGACTGCCAGTTATTCATCTATCACAAACACATCTTACTGAACACCAAGGCTGACTGGACATGTAGCATGTACTACTTTTAATACTCAAAGTGGATTAGCTATTCAATTAAACATTTTAACATCGTGCACAACTGAGCTAGTATTCGGAAGGAACAGGCAGGCTGACAGACTGCCCTACACTTGTATTCAGGTGGTGCCAAATTTGAGTATCAGCTGAGACACCACTAACCACCATCGATGTTTGCCACAGTTTTCCTCGGACCTTTCAACCAAACTTCACAACTCCTTTCTTTCAAAAGTTTTTGAATTCATCGTTCACCAGTCACCCTCCCATTCTACACTGTATAGTCTGATGTATTGACAGACTCATAGGATAAAGAAGAATCATGTGCTGGGAAGGAAATTAAGATGTTTTGGTTCTACTGAGATGCAGCAGCTGTTGTTCACTTAAATTTCTGTCCAATCCTTTAAGTTCCACTTTCATTCAGCCTGCATCTGATATCCAGGAGGGCTATAACGAAACTGCACACAGTAATATTCGAACTTTATAGGCACATTTGTAAAATTGAAAAATGAATCTCTAAAATATGGCCAAACAGTAAATGTATACAAAACAAAATATCTGAAATGTTCCAGGAGACAAGACCAATTGAAAGCCATAAATAATGAAAACAAAGAAATTAAACAAGTTAGATCATTTAAATATCTTGGGTCAACAGTAAATACAGACAATAAAATAGAAGAGGAAATAAAGGAAAGAATTGTTCTAGGAAATAAAGCCTTCTTTGCAAATAAAAAGATATTTCAAAGCAAGCTTATATCTAAAGACGCAATACTGAAATTATACTTCTCAGTAATTAGACCAGTAATCACATATGCATGCGAAACATGGATATTAAACGAAACAATAACCAACAGACTAATGGTTCTTGAAAGGAAAATACTGAGGAAAATATCTGGCCCAACCTATGAAAATGGATCCTGGAGAATAAAAACTAAACGAGGAATTGGATAAACTAATAAAACATGAGAATAATAAACTTCGCCAGAGTGCAAAGGCTAGGATGGTATGGTCATATTGAAAGAATGCAAGATACAAGAATGGTCAAAGCAATACACGTCTGGAAACCCCTTTCAAAGAGGCCAACGGGGAGACCAAAGATATGCTGGGAGGATGATGTTTAAAAAGATATACAGAGGTTAAAAGTGCCAAATTGGAAGACCCTTGTCCAGGAGAGAGGAAGATGGAAGGAAGTGGTTGGGAAGGCCAAAACTCTGCACTAAGAGTTGCAGTGCCGTGCTAAGAAGAATACTGGAACTTTGATTCATGGCTGTGTCCACCCCCTCAGGCAGTGCAGCTAATTAACTCAAATCACAATTCCTCAATCACTTCTGAACAATAACAATATACTCACAGACAACCTCTCACATTCTCTCAATATAAACGTGCCTGCAAGTGACCCTGTATGTGTTGCAACTCTACCCTACCTGTTCTTCATCCTCTCGCTGCAGCTGTTCCAACTCTGCTTCTTGTTGCAGCAGCTGCTGAAGTTCCTGCTGTGTCTGCTTGGGAGTGATGACACCCTGTGGGCTGGCTAGCTGCTGGTGTTGCTGTGTGGGCAGCAACCCTGCAGCCAGTCGCTCGGCCGGAGTGCGAGGTCTTGTGAGCCGTTCCTGTGATCTCCAGCCAAGGTATGGTTGCCGGTAATTGAAAGAGGAACGTGTGGACCCACAAGGGGAGGTGCTGGTAGAAGTGCCACCACTATTAAGGCGACTTGTGCTCCACCGTGTGAATACATGTGGTGTTGGGCTGGGGCTCAGCAAGTGGCCTGCACACAACATAAAGCATTGTTCAGTATGTGGCCCACAAATGTACAAGATGGTTCATCATGAGGCTTACAAATAGTACACAACATGGTGAAACAGGTGGCCTGCAAGCATACAACACGGCTCAGGAAAAGGCCTGTAAACGAAACACAATATGGCCATTAATTAAGGTGCTGTATTAACGGACAACACAACTGTGCAGATCTAATAAACTGGTCCTTTATAAAGAGCTTTTACATGTTTTGGCTGTTTACATCAGCCATAATCAGTTAGGCATCAGGTAGCAAAAAGAACAAGAGGAGAGGGTCCTTCCCTAACAAACAGCAGTAGAAAACAGTAGTAACTATTAAACTGAGAGCAGAATATTACCATTAAAAGTTACATTAGAACTTCTGTGGTACAATCCAATGTATCAGATTAAACACAAAACTGTAATGTGCAATAAGGTCAAATGAGACAAGCTAAAAGATGAATAAAATTTAAAAAATGAGAAGTGGGAAGGCCTTAGCAGTCTGTGCATGTCAGCGCAGTGTCAAACAGTATATACAGCAATGTGAGCATTGTGTCTTGGCTTATTAATGGTGCTGAACAAAAATTCAGTAGTTTTCTTGCTTGTTCTTGAACCCCTTGTGTTTGTAAGTGAAGGACGGCTGGTTGTCGGGATGCAAACCAGAATAAAGAAAACCTATATGTATGATCCAGTGATGTCAGAAGTATGATGGGTTAACTGTAACACAACGGTATAAGACTACTGTTTTCAGTCATAGTAAAACGTTTAACTCTGTCAACAGTTAAGTGCATACTGTAGACACAAAATGTTTGTGCATCGTGGCTAGTTAACTTGCTTAAGTCTATCTAATGTTGAGAAGCACAATGCTCATCGTGAGGTAGACTGGTTCAACACTTTATAAGTTAAGGCACCTTAATTATGAGCAATACACAACGGAACAATGTCACCTACGGTAACATGGTCAAACTGGTGGCCTGCAAACACACAATATGGTTCAGGAAGATGCCTGCAACTAACACACAATATGGTCAAACACGTGGTTTGAGAACACACAATATTGTTCAGCACGAGGTCTGCAAACAACACAACACAACACAACACAACACAACACAACACAACAACATGGTCAAACTGGTGGCCTGCAAACACACGCTAATGGTTCAGGAAAAGGCCTGCAACTAACACACAATATGGTCAAACACATGGTTTGAGAACACACAATATTGTTCAGCACGAGGTCTGTGAACAACACAACACCACATGGTCAAACTGGTGGCCTGCAAACACATACTATGGTTCAGGAAGAGGCCTGCAACTAAAACACACAACATGGCTCTAACACTCATTTAATGAAAACAGTTTGCACAAATATTGTTTGTTTATTTCAAATTGTACCCACTAAAATTCTGATATGAAAGAACACCTTTCACAAGTGGAAAACAGGTAGTCTGACACTTGGTAAGACTTGTGCAGAACAATTCAATGACTGCTAGTAAAAATGAAACAATTACATACACAAGAAATGAAAGAAAAAGGTGTAGGTGTGTAGTCTGCATAATGCAGCATAACTCCTGACTTGTAATTTGCATCACAGACACGTGGGGTACAAACAGAGCAGGACCTCTCACCAACACACAACTGTCACTTGATGAACCTGGATGAAACAGAAAATAATGTGGTCACTTGCAGTTCTGCTATGAACAGGTTTCCCCACAATTACAAAAACCTGGTACTGACAAAATCAGGCTCATTTAATGCTCAGCTCCCGTAACAAAGATGATCATGTCCAGACCACTGAATTCCATCATCAATTTATGATTCTGAATCAGAGGGTACGATATCACATCTCAGCTGGAATATAAGGTAACTTCGCAAGTGTTTTCATGGCTTTCCTCCGCCATTAAAGGTCCCTGCCAGGCCACATCCACCCTCCAACTCATCCCTTCCAAGTTGCTACACATGCTACTCCCTCTATTCCTGTTTCTTTAAAATCCATTTTAATATCATTTACCCATATAAGCACAGCTCTCCTAAATGAGGTCCTTCACTCTGGGTTACCCGCCCAGACACTTCACGCATTTTCACTTCTCCGCCATACGCGCCTCACGTTCCGCCTGTATGTTCCTCCTTAATACCATAACCCTAGAAACAACTGGCAGCAGGAAGACACCATGGACCTTCTTTAAATGGTATACAGATCATTGGAAACACCATCTTCAACAGCCTCTCCCTCTCCCAGAGGTCTCACTGGTATCCACACCTTCAGCAGCCTCTCCCTCTCCCAGAGGCCTCACTGGTATCCACACCTTCAGCAGCCTCTCCCTCTCCCAGAGGCCTCACTGGTGTCCACACTTTCAACAGCCTCTCCCTCTCCCAGAGGCCTCACTGGTGTCCACACCTTCAACAGCCTCTCCCTCTCCCAGAGGCCTCACTGGTGTCCACACCTTCAACAGACTCTCCCTCTCCCAGAGGCCTCACTGGTGTCCACACCTTCAACAGCCTCTCCCTCTCCCACAGGCCTCACTGGTGTCCACACCTTCAACAGGCTCTCCCTCTCCCAGAGGCCTCAAAAATTACTGGGTACACCGCAACACCTACTCAAGCTGTCTCTGGAATTTTCATCAAGCCAGCATCATGTGACGTACCTCACGTCTCTCGTTTCCGTGAACACACAATCTTGGTATTTTAAGAACAAAAAGCAGATTGTGGTCTATTTCGGGGGGCAGGCAATAATTTGAAATACAACAGCCAGTACCCAGACCTATTTTGAGGACCGGAACAGCGAATACATCACAACCGCTGACGTCAGCGGCTCAAGTGTTGCGGCCTGTTTCACTTTCGGGTTTCTTTTTCTATTCGCCTAGCGAAATTTATTTTAAGGGTTTTCAGCGTCTACTACAAACGTCGTCTCTGTCCAGACATGTCAAAATTCTTACACGTGCGGGAAAGAACCCGCTGTCGACTCACAAGCGATCGTTCCGCAATTTATTCGGTGAGAAAGGAACAGCTTCGTCGCCATAACCTTCGAACTGCGCATTTAACAAGACAGGCATTGTACGTATAACGTAACAATGAAGCGCGTTCGCGTAACCACTGTTGCAGTGGAAAGGCAATAAGTAATACATATTCTGAGTGTATGTTTGTAGCCTTGTTTATCCACCTTGCAAAGCGCATGCCCCTTATTATGTCGTCATCTGTGGCCTGTCTGGCTGTACAATATTTTTCCACATTATCTAATAAACGACAC
>Ga0123354_10008496_pt1 | contig 15619 bp, 2 predicted proteins | sample TergutLab28metaG_2_FD_97872 | JGI IMG/M metagenome (GOLD analysis project Ga0123354, IMG submission 97872) | Labiotermes labralis P4 segment gut microbial communities from Petit-Saut dam, French Guiana - Lab288 P4 | ecosystem: Host-associated > Arthropoda: Insects > Digestive system > Gut ...
GACGGACGCCTCACGCTCACCATCACCGTCCCGCCCAACACCCGTGCCACGATCTACATCCCCAAGCCGCCAAGCTCCGCCGCCAATTTCACCCTCACCGAATCCGGAAAACCCCTCTGGCCGGAATCAAAAGCGACAGAAAAAATCCCCGGCATCATCAACGTTTCCGAGGAAGCTACCACCATCAAATGCGAAGCCGCCGCCGGCAAATATGAATTTGTAACCAACAACAACCCATGAAACCACCCACACATCCCGTCTCCCCCGCCATCGCGCTTGCGCTGCTGGCACTTTCAGCCTTATCCTTCTGTCCGCGCCCCTCTCTGCAACCCTAACCACCCGATCAATTCGCCCTGCGGAATTTTTTCAAAAAAAGATTGCATCCCCAAAATTTTCATATTTATTTCGAAACCGGAAAAAAGTTATCAGTCTAGCAAAACGTCTGCCAAACCCTCAAGAACCACGCGCCCTCAACATCCTATCCGCCCTCCCTGCACCTAGTGCGCCCCGGTGTTTTTTGTGCCGAAATTAAATTTGTCCGTATTTTTTCGATTACGAAATAATTCAATCAAAGACCAACCCATGAACACACACGCTCCCCGCGCCCTTGCCGCCGCCCTCCTCACGCTCCTCCTCCAGCCGTCCCTCGCGCCCGCCGCCCGCGCGCAAGCCCTCATCCTGAACCCCGGCGCCACCGTCATCAGCGGCACCACGTTCCTGAACAATACCGCGCCCGACAACTCCGGCGGCATCGGCGGCGGCGCCATTTACTCCGGCTCCGCCACCTTCGACCTCACGCTCAACGACGTCTCCTTCATCGGCAACACCTCCGCCGCCGACGGCGCGCGCGGCGGCGCCATCGGCATCCTCAACCCCTCCGGCGACTCCAACCTCAACATCAACGTCACCTCCGGCGTCTCCTATTTTGCCGGCAACACCTACAGCGTCGCCATTCCCGCCTCCAGCGGCATCGCCGTGTCCCAAAACACCCTCTTCACGACGAACATCAACATCTTCACGGAAGCCGGCGCCACCCTCGACATGCTTGACCCCTTTTACGCCACCATGAATGCCAACAACGCCACCGCCAACATTAGCATCAACAAAACCGGCGCCGGCACTTGGAATCTCGCGGGCGACAACACCCTCGACAAAACGGGCAACAACGGCGTCGTCAGCCTCAACATCAACGCAGGCGCCCTCTACCTCTATCGCGCCGGCGAGCAAGTCAACGTGCCGGGCTTGGGAACCGCCACCGCCGCGACGGGCAACATCGCGATGACCGGGGCCACGGCCAACGCCCCCGCCAGATTCTATCTCGCTGCCGGCGCCAGCCTCGGCGTCGGCGGCGGCAACAAAATCTCCATCTCATCCGCCACCCAAAGCGCGGGCCAGTGGATCACCCTCGCCCAGGGTTCCATCCTCTCCTACGATATCGCCGGCGCCAGCGCCGCCGGCCTCGGCCTCGACGCCTCCAGCCCGTTGCTCTCCCTCGTCTCGACCGGCCTGAACTCGACCTTCGACATCTTCAACACCACCACCGGCGCCTTCAACTTCAGCCTCAACTTCGACACCTTGGTAACTGGCAGCTACAACCTCCTCTTCGTCACCAAAGGTGCGGCCAATGTCCCCTACCTCACCACCAGTGGCACCCCCGCCAGCGCCAGCAACGCATTCCTCGGCCTCTCCAATGGCGCGGGCACCTGGCAGCAAGCCCTCCTCGACTCCGTCACCTACGGCGCTGGAACCGACCCCGACATCGCCGCTTCCGCCTTCACCGTCGATGCCGCCGGCAACCTCTGGGTCACCTTCATCGACACCTTCGTCCCGCTCCCACCCCACGCCGGCAACACCGTCCTCACATGGGCCGGCTCCACCAACCGCTGGATCGGCGCCGCCAACTGGCTCGAAACCGCCACCCCCGCCAACCCCGCCCTCGTCTTCAACCAAGGCGACATCGTCAACTTCGACTCCACCAACCCCGCCAGCAACGCCCTCCGCCTCGCCGATTCCGCCACCGCATCCGCCATTTATTTCAGCGGCGCCAACTCCTACGCCCTCGCCGGCGCCGGCAACCTCGTCGCCGACGCCGCCTCCGGCGCCTTCAGCCCCACCACCGATCTTGCCGCCACCGGCAAACTCACCCTCGGCGCCACCGCCCTTTCTCCCACCTCCTTCATCCTTTCTACTTTTTCCGGCACCCTCGACCTCACCGGCCTCACCGGCGCCCCCGACAACTTCACCACCGGCATCGAAATCAACTCCGGCGCCCTCCGCGTCTCCAACAGCGCCCAACTCGGCATCCCCGATTTCACCAGCGACTACCTCAACTTCACCGGAACCGGCGCCCTCATCATCGCCGCCAACGGCGCCCTCGCCTTCGACAACAACGCCGCCCCCTCCACCCCGCTCCTCATCGGCGACGCCGCCACCACCGTCTCCGCCACCATCCTCGCCGAATCCGGCGCCAGCCTCACCATTGCCCGCGCCTCCAGCGCCGCCAACGGCGGCGCCATCGCCATCGCCGCCAACTCCACCCTCACTCTCGCCGGCATCGGCGGCGGCGGCTTCCTCTTCGATTCCAACACCGCCGCCCTCGCCGGCGGCGCCATCTCCGCCGACGGCGCCGTGGTCATCGCCAACGCCACATTCCTGAACAACACCTCCCTCGCCAACACCGCCAACATCGGCGGCGGCGCCTTTTACTCCGGCTCCACCGCCGTCGACGCCACCTTCAACAACGTCTCCTTCATCGGCAACACCTCCGCCGCCGACGGCGCGCGCGGCGGAGCCATCGGCATCCTCAACCCCACCGCCGACTCCAACCTCAACATCAACGTCACCACCGGCACCTCCTACTTCGCCGGCAACACCTACGGCACGACCACCCCCGCCCCCAACGGCATCGCCATAGCCCAAACCACCCTCTTCACCACCAACATCAACCTCTTCACCGAAACCGGCGCCGCCCTCGACATGCTCGACCCCTTCTACGCCCAGATAAACGCCAACAACGCCGCCGCCATCATCAACATCAACAAAACCGGCGCCGGCGTCTGGAATCTCGCCGGCGACAACACCCTCGACAAAACCGGCAACAACGGCGTCATCAACCTCAACATCAACGCCGGCACCCTCCACCTCTATCGCGCCGGCGAGCAAGTCACCGTCCCCGGCATTGCCACCCCCGTCTCCGCCGCGACGGGCAACATCACCCTGATGGGCGCCACCGCCAACGCCCCCGTCAAATTCTATCTCGCCCCCGGCGCCAACCTCAGCATCGGCGGCGGCAACAAAATCGCCGTCTCATCCCCCACCCAAAGCGCGCAGCAAGGAATCGCCTTCGCCCCCGGCTCCATCCTCACCTACGACATCGCCGGCGCCTTCACCGCCGGCCTCGGCGGAGCCACCACCCCGCTGCTCTCCCTCGTCTCCACCGGCCTGAACTCCGGCTTCGACATCTTCTCCACCACCACCGGCACCTTCAACTTCACCCTCGACTTCGCCACTTGGGTTCCCGGCAGCTACAACCTTCTCTCCGTCACCAAAGGCGCCGCCAACGTCCCCTACCTCTCCACCAGCGGCACCCCCGCCAACGCCAACAACGCATTCCTCGGCCTCGAAAACGGCGTCGGCATCTGGCAGCAGAGCCTCCTCGACTCCATCACCTACCAAACCGCCGCGCCCACCGACGGCCCCGCCTCCTTCTACCTCGACGCCGCCGGCAACCTCTGGGTCACCTTTCCCGGCACTCCCCCCGTCCTCGTCGTCAACAACGTCCTCGCATGGACTGGCGCCACCGACAACTCCTGGCTCGGCGCGGGCAACTGGAAAGACGCCGTCGGCGCCGACGCCAAATTCACCACCGGCGACATCGTCAACCTCGCTGACGACGCCGCCCTCGCCACCTGCACCATCGCCCTCGACACCAGCGCCACCACCGGCGGCATGTATGTCAGCGGCACTACGGACTACATCATCACCGGCGCTCCCATCGTCGCCACCTCTGCCTCCGTCGGCGCCACCTTCGACCCCGCCACCGTCCTCGCCGCAACCGGCAAACTCGTCATCGGCGGCAGCGCCGCCTCCGACGGCCTCACCTATGCCACCTCCGGCACCGACAACACCGTCGCCTACCAAGGCACGCTCACCCTCGACAACACCTCCAACGATTTCCAGAACGGCATCGACATCTACTCCGGCGCCCTCACCGGCAATGCCGCCAACCTCGGCGCCGGCGGGGCGGGAGGCCCCGGCATCAAAATCTACGCCGGCGGCACCCTCACCTTCAACCAAACCACCGAGGAGGGAGGGGCGGGAAATGCCACCTACACCGCCCCCATCGCCGGCACAGGCCACCTCGACAAAACCGGCGCCGCCGCCCTCACCCTCGACGCCGACAACTCCGCCTTCACCGGCCAGACCACCATCCGCGCCGGCTCGCTCCTCCTCGCCCCCGCCGCCAAACTCGGCGGTGCCATCACCGTCAACGACACCGCTCGGCTCGCCGGTGGCGCCGGCGCCATCGCCGGCTCCGTCACTCTCGCCGACAACTCCGCCCTCCAAATCGGCATCGGCTCCACCGGTGCTCAAATCTTCACCATCGACGGCAACCTCACCCTCGGCGCCCTCGCCACCGACACCTCCATCCTCGATTTCACCGTCCTCACCAACAAACTCATCGTCAACGGCAGTATCATCCAGACCGGCCTGAGCACCATCAACGTTGCCACCGCCAACCCCGGCACCACCCAGCTCATCAACGTTCTCGGCACAGGCGGCATCACCGCCGCCAACTTCGACCTCTCCAAAATCACCGTCTCCCGCAACAACGTCCTCCTCGACCCCTCCTCCTACACCCTCGGCATCGCCAACAACTGGCTCACGATCTTCTTCGAAGGCCACATCAGCCAAATCCTCACGTGGACCGGCGCCGCCAGTAACGCGTGGAACACTTCCTCCCGCAACTGGACCACGGTCGAAACCACCTCCACCGTCACCGCCTTCACCGACGGCGACATCGTCAACTTCACCGCCTCCACCAGCGACCCTATAAATATAAACATCGCCGCCCCCGTCACCGCCGGTGCCATGTATGTCGGCGGCAGCGCCGCCTATGCCTTCACCGGCGCCGGCATCACCACCGACGCCGACGCCGCCTCGCTCATCGGCGCGGCCATCAACGGCAAACTCGTCCTCGGCAAAACCGCCGCCACCGCCGACACCCTCGCCGACGCCCCCTTCACCGCCACCCTCGACCTCACCGGCATCACCGGCAGCAACACCTTCGCCGGCGGCATCGACCTCTACTCCGGCGCCATCCGCGTCGCCAACGCGGGCCAGCTCGGCACGACACTCTCGAACGTCAGCCTCCTCGGCTCGGCCACGCTCGCAATCGCCGCCGGCGGCAGCGCGATTTTCGACGACAACAACGCGCTCACCAACCAGCTCGTCGTCGGCGACATCTTGGGGACGAACCTGAACACCTCCCAGCCCCGCACGTTCACCATCATCGCCGAGCCGGGCGCCACGTTTGCCATCAAAAACAGCGGCGGCAACGGCGCCGCATGGACGAACTCCGGCACATGGGGCATCATGAACTCGTGGTCGAGCACCAACGGCGGCGCGATTGTGGTCGCCCCGCTGGCGGGCCTTGTGCTCAGCGGCACCCTCAACGGCGCCGGCGGCGGCTTCCTCTTTGAGAGCAACACGTCGCAGAACGCTGGCGGCGCGATTTCCATAAACGGCTTTGCGTGGGCGACGATCGACAGCGCCACCTTCAACAACAACTCGACCAGCCCGCTTGGCGCGGTCGTGCCGATCAACGGCGGCGCGATCACCGTTGACTACTCGAGCACGCTCACCGTTCTGGACAGCGTTTTTTCGGGTAACGTCGCGCGCGCCGCAAGCGTGGCGGCGAATGGCGGCGCGCTTGCGAGCACCCAAGGCTCGACCATCAACGTCACGAATGTCCTCTTCACCTCGAATAGCGCCACGCGCCCCGCCAGCCAGGGCGGCGCCATCTATGGCAACACCGGCGGCGGGAACATCAACGTATACAGCTCCACCTTCATCGGAAATTTCGCCGGGAACAACGGCGGCGCCATCGGCATCCCAACCTCCGGCCCCGTGCTCTACGTCGAAAACTCCCTGTTCGAGAGCAACACCTCCACCGGCGCCTCCGGCGGCTTCGGCGGCGGCGCCATCTTCATTGGCAACGCCATCACGGGCACCATCGTGAATACCACCTTCGTCGGCAATGTCGCCGTCAACCCCGGCAACGACGGCTCCATCGTCGTCGGCGGCGGCGGCGCCATCGCCGCAGGCAACACCTCCACCGGCGTCGTCCGCCTCACCCTTGTCGACGTCGACTTCTACGACAACCATTCCGGCGGCATAGGCGGCGCCCTCTCCCTCTACGGTAACAACAGCGTTTTCAATTACAACGTCTCCGACGGCCTCACCTCCTACGTCGCCGGCAACACCTACAGCATCGACTGCATCCCCAGCGGCCTCTACTTCGACAACAACACCAGCAAGACGATGAACTTCACCGTCGGGCAGGACGGCTTCCTCAACACCCTTGACCCGACCTTCTGGCGCACCGCGAACACCTCGACTGACCGCATCAGCAAGTTAGGCCCCGGCACATGGAACTTCGGCGGATCGGGCACCTTCTACCCCAACGCCGCCACGCCCACCTCCGTCGTCAATTTCGACATCAGCGAAGGCATCTTCCACCTCTACCGCGCCGGCGAAGTCAGCTACAAAGGCGTCCCCGTCCAAGCCGGCGGCCTCGTCAGTTGCAACAACGGCGGCGGCACCCCGCAGGTCAATTTCACCCTCCACGCCGGAGCCACCCTCTCCGCCGGCGGCGGCAACTCCATCATGCTCACCAACATTACCCTCGAAGCCGATTCCACCATCGCCCTCGACCTCCTCGGCGTCGCGCCCAACAGCGGCATCGCCGTCCTCGCCTTCGGCCTCGTCCCTGCCCCCAACTTTGTCACCCCTGGCGCCCTCACGCCTAACGGCTGGACCCAAAACCTCGACCTCCTCAACTTCGACTCCCTCTCCCCCTACGCCGGCGACGTCTTCAACCTCATCACCATCGCCTCCGGCGGCGTCTTTACCAGCGCCAATACCTTCAACCTCGTCAACCCGCTCCCCGACGGCTTCGTCCTCCAACTCTCCGCCGACAGCCGCACCCTCCAGCTCCTCTGCCAATACTTCACCATCCACAACTCCGTCCTCACCTGGAACAACACCAACGGCGACAACGCCTGGCTCGCCTACAACTGGACCGCCGCCGGCACCGGCACCAACTTCCACACCGGCGACATCATCAACCTCGTCGACGCCCCCGCCGCCACCCCCGACGCCACCCCCGACATCACCGTCAACACCCCTGCTGAAGCCACCGTCGCCGGCCTCTACGTCAGCGGCACCGACAACCACACCCTCACCGGCAACTCCATCATCGCCAGCGCTGACTCCACCGAAACCCTCGCCGGCGCCACCGCCGCCACCGGCAAACTCATCCTCGGCGCCCGCGCCTCCAACGACGCCGCCTCCATCGACGCCCTCGACTACACCGGCACCCTCACCTTCGCCAACACCGCGAACGATTTCCAAGGCGGCATCGAAATAAACGGCGGCGCCCTCGTCGGCAACGCCGCCACCCTCGGCTCCGGCACCGTTGGCATCACCCTCGCCGACGGAGCCACGCTCACCTTCGACCAAATTGACGCCGAGGCCGCCTACGCCGCCCCCATCACCGGCGCCGGCTCCCTCGTCAAAACCGGTTCCGGCGCCCTCACGCTCACCAACGCCAGCACCGCCATTACCGGCGACACCCAGGTCGACGCCGGGCGCCTCCTCCTCGACAAAAACGTCACCCTCGGCTCCGTTGACGTTGCTCCCGCCGCCACTTTCGGCGGCATCGGCGCCGCCACCGGCGACATTTCCATTGTCTCTGGCGCAACCCTCCAAATCGGCCTCGACCAGACCGGCGGCCAGACACTCACCCTCGGCAACCTCACCCTCGCCGACAGTGCCCGGCTCGACTACACCACCCTCGCCGACACCCTTCACATCACCGGCTCCCTGGCGCAAACCGGCAGCACCGCCATCAACCTCGGCCTCTTCATCCCCGGCACCTACAACCTCGGCAACCTCGCCCCCCTCTACGGCAACATCGCCCTCTCCGTCCTCGACGAACCCGCCTATCCCGACGCCCGCCAGCAAGCCTTCCTCTCCACCAACGGCGACGACCTCATCCTCACCGCCGTCGGCGACATCTCCCGCATCATCACATGGACCGGCGCCATCAACAACGTTTGGGCGCGCACCGGTTCGGACTGGAACGACCCCAATCCCGGCCCCGCCCAAAGCCACGGCGTCTTCGGCAACGGCGACCGCGTCATCTTCAACGACGCCTACACCGCCGCCCCCGCCGCCATCACCATCGTCCCCGCCGGCGTGATCGTCTCCGACATGATAGTTGACGGCGCCACCAACTACACCTTCACCGGCGGCGCCATCACCGCCAACCCCGACAGCATCTTCACCGGCAGCATCCTCGCCACCGGCGACGGCGCCGGCAAACTCACCAAAAACGGCGCCGGCGCCCTCACCCTCGCCAACATTTCCAACACCTTCCCCGGCGGCATCGACCTCAACCAAGGCGCCATCATCTTCTCCGGCACAAACACCACCGCCACGCCCCTTGTCACCGCCTCCGCCGGCGCCACTCTTGGCTTCGCCGGCGGTGCCCTCGAAGCAACCACCGCCCGCTTCGCCGCAGGCTCCAGCCTTTCCGGTTCCGGCACCTTCAACTTCGGCACCCTCGCCCTCAACGGCAACATCACCGCCGGCAACGCCGCCGGCGACATCCTCATCCTCACCGGCAACTACGACGCCGCCCCCGGCGCCAGCATCGTCAAAACCGGCGCGGGCGAACTGCGCTTCGATTCCACCATCGGCGGCTACGCCGGCATCACCCAAGTCAACGGCGGCATCGTGAGCCTCGCCGGCATCACCGGCATCACCGGCAGCTCCGCATTTGTCATTCCCAACAGCACGAACGTCGCCATCACCACTGACAACCCCGCCGGCGGCACCATCACGACCAACGTCAGCTACGCCCTCTACGACTACAACCCCGCCACCACCTCCTTCGTCGTCCCCGCCGGCATCTACAACATCAACGGCCTCGCTATTTTCGTCCCCAGCCAGACCATCTCGATAGCAGACACCATCAGCGATCTCGCCGTCTCCTGGACGGCGGCGGACGGCTCCCTCTCCGGTCGCGGATACCAGGGAAGCTGGGCAACGCTCCCCCTCGCCGGCAGCGCCACCCTGTCCAACCCCGGCGGCAGCGCCACCGTCGGCGGATCTACCATCGAAGTGCCCGCCAGCACCTACGTCATTTCCAACATCGCCGTCACATTCCCCGGCGGCAACGCCTACGTCACCACGGACGGCGCCCAAGTCTACGTCGAGACAAGCGGCTCGCTCAAAATTTCCGGCCACAACTTCGCCAGCGAAGTCAATCAAAGTTTCCTCCTCAACGGCGGCACCCTCGCCTTCACCGGCACCGGCGCCCTCAGCGAATCCTCCGCCAACGACTGGGCCGGCATCGCCATCGTCCCCGGCCCCAACGCCGCCCAAAGCGCCGTCAGCGGCGTCAACGACATCATCCATGTCGGCGCAGGCTCCGTTGACTACGCCCTCATGGGCGGACTCATCGTCGCTATCAACGCCCCCGGCGCCACCACCGTCTTCACCAACACCACCAGCACCTTCACCGGATTCCTTCGCGTTGACAGCGGCACCCTCCAGCTCACCACCCCGGACGTTCTCGGCGTCGCCTCCAACGGCACCACCAAAATCGCCCTCAACGGCGGCGCGCTCCAACTCAGCGCCTCCGGCACCTATACCGGCGACCTTCAACTGCACTCCCCTGTCGGCACCGTTGTTGTTGACGACGAAATTCTCGTCAACTGGGGCGCCATCACCAAAAACTCCGCCGTCCCCCAAGCCGAATTCGTCAAGGCCGGCTCCGGCACCCTCGTCGTCAACGGCAACAATGCCGCGACCTCCATGCACATTACTCAAGGCCGCTACGTCGCCTGCGCCTTCAACAGCGGCAACTCCATCGTCACCGCCACCGTCGATGCCGGCGCCGTCTTCGAACTAAGCGCCACCGCCACCGTCTCCAGCACCGTCATCGGCCAAGTCGGCGGCGTTGATTTCACCACCACCAATCCCGGAAGCAGCAACACCGCCTACGCCGGCAGCGGCACCCTCCTCGTCTCCCAAGGCAGGGTTCAACTCACCTCCGCCCAAACCACCATCGACCACATCCTCATCACAGGCTCCGATACCGCCGTCATGCTCGCCAGCAACCACCCCGTCGCCAGCTACTCCCCCAACGGCGCCATCATCGTCGACCAAGGCTCGCTCGTCCTCGGCTGTGTCTCCCAAATCCTCGGCAACGTCACCCTCAAGAACAACGCCACCCTCGGCTTCTTCGCCACCACCGGCACCGCCACCAACAACCTCGCCTTCAAGACCGCCTCCCTCAACTCCCTCGCCTACGAAGGCCCCGGCGCCGGCAACCTCTACTTCAACAGCAACCTCTCCATCGGACGCGCCGACCAGATGACCATCGCCAAACCCATCACCGGCAATTTCAACCTCCTGCTCACTAACTATGGCGCGCTCCCCTCAAAATACTTCGGCGCCATGGAACTCATCCACGCCCCCGACAGCCCCGACTTCCACGTCAACATCCTCAACGAAAACTCCGAAATCGAAGCCGGCCTCTATAAATACACAATCGCGGCCACCACCAACACCGGCGTCACCTCCATCCTCGTCACCGGCACCGGCGCCCTGGGCAACTCCGCCGCCGCCATCAACGCCGTCGCCGCCGCCCTCCCAGTCACCTGGTTCGCCGAGCTTGAAAGCGTCACCCAACGCATGGGCGAACTGCGCATGGAACCGCGCGACATCGCCGGCGGCCCCGCCGTCTGGCTGCGCGGCTACGGCGACCGCTACAACTACAACAACCGCATCACCGGCACCCCCTTCGGCGAACGCCACCTCGGAGCCGAAGCCGGCATCGACTACAAAATCAACAAAGCCCGAAACGACCGCAACCTCTACGCCGGCGTCTTCTTCGGCTACGGCAATTCCGACCGCTCCATCGCCCCCAACCAATCCACCAGCGACAGCTTCTTCGGCGGCATCTACCAAACACTCTTCAGCACGAAGACAGGCATCTATTTCGACGCCCTCGCCAAGTTTAACACCTTCAAGAACAAATTCACCATCCTCTCCCCCACCGGCGAGTCCACCACCGCCAGCTACAACAACTGGGCCATCGGCGGCTCGCTCGAACTAGGCTGCAACTTCGCGCTCAAATACGGCTTCTTCATCGAACCCCAAGCCCAGCTGGCCGGCGCCATGTTCAACCGCGCCACCTACCAAACCGCCGCTGGCTCCGACATGTTCGTTGAACTCCCGCAAGGCAGCTCCGTCAACGCCCGCCTCGGACTCCGTCTTGGCCGCCTCGTTGAAACCAAAAACGGCACCCTCAGCATCTATGGCAAAGTCTACTCCGGTGGCCAGTGGACCACCCGCAACCGCCTTTACGTGACGCTCCCCGACGCCCCCGGCGACCGCGCCGTTTTCGACCCCTACATCCAAGGCATCTACATTGCCGGCGGCGGCGGCGTCTCATGGCTCTTCAAAAAGACCAATCAAATCTACGTCGATTTCGACACCAGCCAGTCCTCCTACTACGTGAAACCCTGGTCCTTCACCGCCGGCTTCCGCCACAACTGGTAAAAACCTAAACCTAAACTCCTAAACCTAAACTCTTCTTTCCTCTTCCCATGAAAACCCGCCACCTCCTCCGCACCGCACTCCTCCTTTCAGCCTTCAGCCTTCAGGCTTTCAGCCTTTCCGCGCAGCGCGTCACCCAGCCTGACCCGCAACTCGCCGCCACCGGCACAACCAAAGCCGTCGCCGCCACCACCACCGCCGTCACGCCAAAAGCCCCCGCTGGCGACATCGTCCAAATGGACGTCTTCAAAGTCACTGGCGAACAGGATGACGGCTACGGCGCCGCCAACACCACCAGCGCCCTCGGCATCCGCACCCCCCTCTCCGATGTCGCCTCCTCCATCTCCGCCTTCACGCCCGAATTTCTCGCCGACATCGGCGCCTCCACCGTCGAAGACATCCTCAACTACGCCGGCAACGGCGGCATGGACCTCGGCGATAACGGCGGCGTCGACATGAACACCGACTTCACCCTCGATGCCGACAACACCCCCAAATTCAACATTCGCGGCATGCCCGGCTCCGTCCTCGTCAACGGCGTCCCCGCCATCAGTCCCACCGACCAATATAACATGGACCGCGTCGAAATCGCCCAAGGCGCCAACTCCATCCTCTTCGGCATGGGCGCCCAAGGCGGCGTGCTCGCCATCTCCACCGGCGACGCCAATCTCAATCGCAACACCCTCAACATCAAAAGCGATATCGGCATCTATGACAGCCCCGGCTCCTCCGGCATCCCCTACCGGCACTTCACCATGAATTACAACCTCGTGCTCATCCCCCGTGAACTGGCCATCCGGCTCTACGGCCTCTACGAAGACAGTAAAACCTGGCGCATGTGGGAATACCAAAAAGCCAAGCGCATCAACCCCGTCATCGCCTACAAACCCTGGCAAAACACCACCATCAAAGCCAGCTACGAAGCCGGACAAATCAACAACTCCGTCTCGCGCCTCACCAACACCATGGACGGCTACACCCGCTGGGCTGAAGTCGGAAGCCCCATCATGCAAGGCTTCGGCTCCGCCTACTCCGTCACCCGCGCCAACACCGGCGTCGGCTCAAGCATCGCCGGCACCGTCCATATCTTCAATGAAAACAACGACACCATGTATAACTACACCCAGGCCTACGAAGGCACGAACTTCACCGGCCATCCCCTCGACCCCTCGCTCTCCCCCTTCGAATACAGCACCCTCGGGCCCGGCGGCGGACGCGACCAAAAACTCAAAAACGGCACCATCAGCATTGCCCAAACCATCGGCGACCTCTCCCTCCAGTTAAGCTACAACTACCAATACAACAACGCCACCGCCCTCGGCCCCAAGGACTCCCGCGCCTTCCTCAAAGCCGACCCCAATTCTCTCATCTCCCCTGCCATCTGGGTCTCCAACGACCGCGCCTTCCTCATCGAAAACCCCTACGCCGGCGGCCTCTACATGGAAGACGCATGGATTAAACGCACCCAAGCCATCACCCAGCACAACCTCCAGCTCAACGCCGTCTACAGCCTCAACCTCAAACAATGGGGCCGCCACATGTTCAGCCTCCGCTACGAATTCAACAGAAGCGACCTGATGAAAAACCAGCAAAACGAAATCCTCGTCGACGACAACAACATGGCCATCGACACCCCCGACACCCCCGAAAGCAACGCCAACAACATCGCCCGCCGCAATTACATCACTGTCGGCGACTACTCCACCTACCACAGCGCCGACCCAACCGTTCCCGTCTCCTTCTCCGACGGCACCAGACTCTACCGCAGCGCCTGGGTCTCCTCATCGCAAACCAGCGCCGCCCACATCAAACAAGACGGCAATTCCGTCAGCCTCGCCATCCAAAGCTACTGGTTCAACGACCGCCTCTCCACCATCATCGGCGGACGCTACGACATCGTCAACTTCCAGCAGGAATGGCCCCAATACCGCATCGACCCCTCCGATCCCCGCGTCACCAGTGGACAATTCGTCGCCAACGAATTTGCCTTCGACGGCAAACACTGGATCAGCGGCTCCTACAAACCCTTCACCTTCACCGCCGGCGCCGTTTATAAAATCTTCCGCCGCGCCTCCCTTGCCGCCAACTACAGCACCAACCGCGGCATGCCCATACTCGACGGACGCCGCACCCTCCCCGACGGCAACCTCCCCCCGCTCACCCAAGGCACCTCCGCCGACTTCAGCATCCGCTATGACTTCTTCGGAGACGGCAAACTCGTCGCCCGCGCCGGCTACTTCAACTCCCGCCAAATGCGCAACGCCTCCTACGTCTCCATCACCAACCTCGGCGCCAACAACCTCTTCAACATCATGGACGCCCTCTATTTCCTCACCCCCACCGGCCAGACCGGCATCCCCAACAGCATCCGCCAGCAATTTGGCGCCGGCCCCGGCGCCGGCCCCATGCCCGCCTCCATGTATGCCATCAACCCCCCCGTCAGCGACACCGTTTACCCCTACGGCTCCCCGCCCCAATACAGCGCCGGCATGATTGACACCGTCGCATCGGGCTACGAATTCGAACTCACCGGCAAACCCATGAAAAACCTCGATGTCCGCCTCACCTTCTCCTACACGGACCGCGCCCGCCAGAACATCGCCTCCGAAGTCTTCGATTACTACAACAAAAACATCCCCATCTGGATGGACATGGCCAACTCGAACAATCCCAACAGCACCGACGGCCAGTGGAACGTCATCCTCAGCAACACCGGCAACAAACAAAAACTCGCCGACTACATCTGGGACCAACTCTACGGCGTCGGCAACCTCCGCGACGGCCTCGCCACCGCCATGCTCAACCAGACCGGAAACTTCGGCAACCGCCCCTACAAAGCCAACCTCACCGTGCGCTACACCTTCAACGACGGCTGGTTCAAAGGCTTCGCCGCCTCCGTCTCCGCCCGCTACCGCTCCGGCACCCTCATCCCCGACCGCAACCGCGAAGCCCCCAGCCTGGAAGGCATCCCTGACCAGTCGGACACCAAGTTCGCCTTCGACCCCAACCAGTATTACAACGTCCCCGGAGGCACGGTCACAGGCAGAAGCGATCTGTTCTGGGACCTCATGTTCCGCTACAAATGCAAAATCCTTGGAGGCAGAACCAACATGACCATCCAAACGAACCTCAAAAACCTCGGCTCAAGCAGCGCGGCCTACGTGGCCCGCTGGAACACCGACGGCACCCCCCGCAACTGGTATATGCCCAACCCCCGCAAATACACCCTCACCGTCACCTTCGACTTCTAGCCCCCGTGTCATCCGCATGGAGGCTGCCTTTATCCAGTCCTGTGCGCGCCGTTTACGGCGCGTCTTATCCAGTTGCAGCGGCGGCGTTCACGCCGCCAACTCCACCCCGCATTTTCACACAAGCACTATGAAACCACCCACACATCCCATCGCCTCCACCGCCGCTCTTGCGCTGCTGGCCATTTCAGCCCTTCAGCCTTTCAGTCCTTCAGCCCTTTCCTCCCCCTCTGCCGCGACGCAAAAAAAAGTCCTCTTCACCCGCGAAGCCATGCTCGCGCAGGCAAAGCTCCCGCCCCTGGTTGCGCTCCCCATTCCCCGCGACGCCATCGCACTTCCTGACAACTGGGCCGCAACAAACGCCACCGTAACCATCACCCTCTCCCAACCCCCGCCTGGCAAACTGCTCATCCGTCGCGTCTCCAACAACGACGGAAAACTCTATCTCGAAATCTACTCCCCCGCCGGCCCAATCCCCATTCCCACTCAAATCCAACTCGCTGGCCAACCCCTCGCTA
>Ga0123354_10008497_pt1 | contig 15619 bp, 10 predicted proteins | sample TergutLab28metaG_2_FD_97872 | JGI IMG/M metagenome (GOLD analysis project Ga0123354, IMG submission 97872) | Labiotermes labralis P4 segment gut microbial communities from Petit-Saut dam, French Guiana - Lab288 P4 | ecosystem: Host-associated > Arthropoda: Insects > Digestive system > Gut ...
AAATTTATCTTTAGCCCAATTTCCCCCCCAAAAAAAAAAACAAAAATAGGGCTACGATATAAACATTGTGTTTCCGTATCTCTTCAACCCCCCCCCCCCCACCTCCCCCCATTTCAATTTTTAATCCACTTCACAGACTTTCAATACTTTTGGTATAAACGTTATGCGACTGCAGCATTGCGGTTGCTTTAATTCCGTATAAACAGCAATAATAAAACTGCAGGCGCGCGAACTAGTGAGGAGGGAGAGACAACAGACACGCATAATTTTAGGTCTTGAAATGATGCATAGTAATAGATATGATAAATATGCCAGCTGTGTTCAGGCAACACTTTGTAGAGTGTAATGTAACAACATGGCGACCGATCGTACTAACATTGTGTCTAGACTTCGTCCTTGTGAAGATAACTAATTAAATATTGAGGCTATGTTCGAGAAATTTGCTAGAAAGATCACATAAACACACAAACACGTGTATTTTATATGAAGCATCATAAGTTATCACTTACAAAGAAAGCAAAGTTGGGAAAACTGTGAGTTTAGAAATTACAAGTAAACCTAAACAGGGCCCTAATTTATTACGACTTTTTGAGAAAAAAGAAATAAAACAACAATAATAACACTAACAAAAGGGCAGAACTAAAATTCGTGGGAAGATGGGCATTGTGAGTTTTGCTAGGAATTACTAGTTATAAGAATAGTGATGACTACACTTAAAAACAATTTTAAAACTCTGTAAGGCAGATAAAAGGTAAAGTTTTCCCGTTACAGGCCCGGTGTGGCCCAGATGGTGGGTAGAGGTATAGCTCTACTCTTCCATGTCCGCGGCACTAGAAGGGGGTGAGTGGTCAGCAGCACGCCCCGGCCGCACTTTATATCCGGGAAAGAGCCGGTACCCATTTTACAGGAGGCTGGGTGGGCCCCAGGACCAGTCTGGACGGGCGGAAAATCTCGTTCCCACAGGGATTCGATCCCGGACCTTCCAGTCCGTAGTCAGTCGCTATACCGACTGAGCTACCGGGCCCACCTGTAAGGCAGATACATTACAAAATTCAGCAGCCCGCTCTTAAAAATACAGAGACTAATTCTTTATTACTTTAATTAAAAATAGGACAGAAAAAAACTTCGATCAAAAATCAAGGTTTTCTAGGAAAATTGCTGCAAAAGCCAAGTTTCTCGTACGTGCTATATGCCTGATTTGATTGCAAAGGACAATTATTTCACACGAAATAAATTAGGGAACTCCGAGAATATATCCGGTGCCAGTTAGGGATTTGTCCGTCAGACTTCAGGGTCGACTGTGCACATTCCAGCCACAAGACCAGCTACGCGATGCGGTTCATTCATGGTCTATTTTTACAGCAACTGCCAGATTTACATGCCGCCTGCACCAGACGATACAGGCAGCTTCTCTCATGTAACTCGTGACTCTAGCAGACCGCTGACTGTTTACAAACTTGGCACATGTTGTTTCCTATCTCTCTTAGCAACAGCCTCCGTATAGCATATTAATTTTGTTGATATAAAGGGACTGTGGCACACGATGTTCGGAAAGTGGTCATAGCAACAGTTCAGTCATTACTTCAACCGTGCAGCACTTTCTTCGATTAACACTGTAGGGTTCGGAAATTCAACATTCTGCCTGCATAGTGCATTTATGTTTTTGTGTACATTTCAGAATAAACAGTAATTGTTTCCCTACACAGCACTGGCTGATTCGGTTTTATGATCGAGAAGGTTATGTGTTTACTGCGCGGTACGAATTTAATCTGTGAATATAATTAAGGTTACTCTTAGTATTTAAAGGGTTGATAGTCATCTGCCAAGTGATTCAATGGCACAATAGCTGATAGTCATTAATATGGTCCCGATATCCTCCAAACATGAACGTTTATCACAATATTTTTAAAAATTCTGCCATTCGGGTATTTTGATGAGAAGCTTCATGCTTTTACTCAGTCATTCCAAGCAAGTGCTATGTTCTTTACTTAGAACAGACCACAAGCACTTCCTTCATATCCTTTTAAAATTATTTGTAATCAACTGTACCGTGCAACTGCAGAAAAGCCCTGTTTTAGTAACACAAAACTGAATCAACCTTAGGAGTTTAGTGCAGTGTTTCTTAACCGCCGGGCCGCGGTCCGTTACTGGGCCGTGGCATCAATTATACTAGGCTGCGAGAGGTTCTCCTGGAATTTGACATTTTAGTTTTCTAAGCAATTTTCATGAATAAATTTTTTATAGTGAAAATATTCCGTGCAGAAAAATATTCGTGAATGTGTCGAAAAACTCAGACCCAGATGCTGGCCTGAAGAAACTACAATATGCTACAAGATTTCCTTAGTCCAGTGATTGATAACTAATTTAAATGTAATTTTATATTTGTCAACATGCCACACCGTATACATAAGTGTACTAATACTCTTTATGATTATGCCATAATTAATTATTAATATTACGTTAGTTTAATTTATTAACTTAAAAAAATGGAAAGGTATTTACGAGTAAATTTGTTGGGACCGGGCCCTCGTCTTATGAAAAAAGAATTTACCGGGCCGCGATCTCACATAGGTTGAGAAACACTGGTTTAGTGCATTTGAATCCCTGAAAGAATGACATCTCTGCTCACGGCTCACCGTTCCCTACTACACACATTATAAAAACTAATTAGCAGATGTGTCTGTATCGGATTTCTTAAGACACTGGCATAAAATTGACTCATTTGGGTGACACGCATCAACCATGTTGAGAGTCCACGGTTCAAAGGAAAAACGTTACGTTGCTGGAACAGGAACCTGCCAATGGAAATGAACTGGACAAAAGCAGCACAAACAGCGAAATCCTTCTGACGTAAGGTTTACACTTTCATCTAATTATTCAGGATGATGATCCTTAGCGAACAATATAAGAAGATTGCAACGTTTCAATGTTTCAACATGTAATTTGCACCATAGCAGCACCAAAGAGTGTTCTGTTTTCCTGGCGATCCGCATCACAATATACTGTCATTCAAAGGTGCCAGGGAACTCACATGTACTGAATCATGTACGTGAGGCTTGCTTACGTAATTTTTCCAAGGTCGAAACTACGTCAGTCCACGTACCTAATTCGCTAAAGGTTAAGTAGCTACGCATCAAACAGTATTAGCCAGTACATTACTCTGCACATACGGGCTAACTAAAGGTAAAATTCTGTGGGGGATTACGCAAAATATAACATTTTACGTACCTAACATATTATTACATAACATTCACACACATTTAACAGAAACGCATCACTTTTCACAGCACACGTTCGTAAATGAGTAAATTTGTATTCGGATGCATCTGAAAGTGAAGTTATAATTACTGAACACAAAAGTTGAACTACGAATTTCGAACATGATAAACCACACAGTACGTTATGTCTTCTGGGACACGACGCCCAGTCGATCAGTAACAATTTTAATCTTCATCACACTGTTGTCAGAATTTTAATCGTGAACAGAAAAGGTAAATCTATTGTTGTCGACCCAGGATAACGACTTTAACATACGCAGTGATTTTTCAAGAGAAATATATTAACCGATGAATTCCAGTTAAAAATACATTCAGGCTTAAGTTTAGTTGTGTTTGTGCGTTATAGTCAATGCTATTATTTGTGTGTGTGTGTGTGTGTGTGTTCTGTGTTGTAAAGGAAGGTAAAAGTGGTTCTCTTGAGTCCAGCGCAAGAGATGTTAATTCCATTCAATTATGAATAGAATTCGTATTAAAATCATTGTATGACAGACATATGAGAATAAGTAACTCTGAACGCGTAGCCCAAACGTAAAACTGTTGCAGTGCCTAAGCACCACAGACGTAGGCATATTAAAGTGAAGTAAAGCTTCCCAACAATGCAAAGAAATGTGTGGTCATACTTCGCTAGCAATACACCTGGAGGGGCAGCACAAGTTTCCATTGGATAGGAGGTGCATACAGCCCACAGAAGCTTGCAGACAGTGACAAAGGAAAACATAATTATTCCTGTACGGAGTTAATCTGATGTTTGAAATTCTCACGGCGGTTAATATTAGAAGCACAGTCTTCCGGATGTAACATCGTGCAGGTTTGTATATAGGTATAAAGTTTGGAGGACTCTACTGTCTGTCTTCAAGTTATACAAAAGAGGTGAAAGGTTCCGCTGCAACTTTGGTGCCTATCTACTGTATTATAACCGTATTTGAAGTAGGATATGAACTTTCCCAATTCAATCATTTCGTCAAATGACAAGGAAAATGCTAAATAATCCAAGGAGAACAAACTGAAAAACTGAAGGCGTTCGAGGAGAGGGTACGCAAAGATGATGTAGAGGAAGGCAGGCTCTTTAAAGCAGCTGCAACTACATCAGATCTCACGTGTGATATCTAATCAAATGGTACAAGCAGGTCTTATGCCCGGGGTAAAGTGGCAGGGCCGTAAAGCTGGCCACTTACGACAGGGGCTTTTTGGCACTTTTAATAGGAGTAGACCGACATTTTGAAGGTTTTAATTGGAAGATTTTAAGAAATTCTTATAACAAAACCAACGATATGCACTAATTTTTTAAATTTATTTTTGGCATAAGATTCTACATGTTTCGGACAGTTCCTCTTTCCATCATCAGTTTTTCACTGACAGCTTGCGAGCAGGATCAGGACGGAACGCGAGTTCCATCCTGATCCTGCTCGCAAGCTGTCGGCAAACCTGTATGACTTATATCATTGCTGCGTGTACAGTGAAAAACTCCTGATGATGGACAGAGGAACTGTCCGAAACATGTAGAATTTTATGCCAAAAATAAATTTCAGAAATTAGTGCATCTCGTTGGTTTTATTATAAGAATTTTTCACGATGCACGGTCACCTGAACCCAAAAAAAAGTTTTTACCAAAGTTGCAACAGCTTCTGAATGATGAGTGGATCCGTGTCACCACGGTATGGTGCGTTCTCAGGATGCGGGTGGAGGAACGGCCTCCGATAGGTGGGTAGCCGCGAATATATTGAATAAACTGTCGCCGACAGCCGACAGGCGGTGGTCCTCCAGCTTGGGGATTGGACTATGTGCTTACAGCTCCTCACCTTAAAAACGTATCATGTTACGAACCATTCACAAGAAAGCCTCGTATCTCGACTGATCGTTTGATCTGGCTCAGGATTGGGACAGGTGGCGGACGCTTGTGAGTACGGTAATGAACTTTCGGGTTCCATACAATGCGGGGAATTTCTTGACTAGCTGAGAACCGGTTAGCTTCTCAAGAAGGACTCTGCTGCATGGAGTAATAAGTCAGTAACAGCTTCTGAATTTAGGCACAGACGTTTAAGATTTTCCACATAGCAGTCGGCTGTCTCAACAGTGATTCAGATCCTCTACCTCAATCCGTCTTACATTTGTCCGTGACCGTACAAAACTTAGTACGACTTCAAGATGACCCCAATTATCCCACATTACAAATGAACAACGTACAGTAAGTACACTGTGCGTTTGCGGAAATCGCGTATTGCAAGACAAAATGTAGGATGCCCTAAAACTGAGTGCACTCCGCGCCTCATACCTGCACATTATACAAATGCGATTAACGTAGTACTAAGCATTCACCAAACTGTACACATTTAATCCCTTAGGAAAAAAGTAGATAATCAAATATAATAAATTACACACATTATTGAACATATCCTTTGTAAATTTATGGGCCGTGATAGCTCAGTCGGTATAACGACTCGCTAAGGGCTGGACGGTCCGGGGATGGAATCCCGGTGGGGGCGAGATTTTCTGCATCCGTCCAGACCAGCCCTGGGGTCCACTCAGTCTCCTATACAATGGGTACGGGTCCTTCCCGGGGGTAAAGCGGCCGGGACGTGGCGTTGACCACCCACCTTCATCTAGCGTCGAGGTTAAGGAAAGAGTAGAACTATACCTCTACTCCCCTTTTGGGCCTTCGTGGTCTGTTCTAGGGTGAGCTTTACCTTTACCTTTGTAAATTCACAATCCTATAATTTTTGGCCTTCATTTACGTTAAGTATCATATCAATATCAATGTAAATTATGTTACACTACTTTTTCTTACTGGGGACCACGGTAGCACAGTGGTTAAGTTGCTGTGCTACAAATCGGAAAGTCGCTAGCTCGATCCCAGTTTGTGTCAGTGGATTTTTTATGGACATAAAATCCTTCCGATCGCATTATGGCCCTGGGGTCGAACCAGCCTGTAACAGTAATGAGTACCAGGAGTATTTCCTGGGGGCAAAGGCGGCCGGTGCGTAAGGCTGACAACCTACCACCATCCTGTGTTGTCGTCACGAAATCTGGGAACCTTAACTTGCTGGAACCCTCTGGGCCCCTCCGGGCCTGTAACGGGACTTCTTTACCGTTACCTTTCACTTTTTCTAATAACCAACATGTTCCGGTTTAACCATCATCAGGGATTAAGTCTGTACATTACGATCACAAGACCGCTGTGTATTGACAACTAAAAATTAGTGTGAAGGATAATGTGATCATCCGAAAAGGAAAATCCAAACGCGCCTAGAACATCGCTTCAGCTCCGTCTTATGGATGTACAAGAATAGTTTTATAGCGGATTTTAGTCTACGATTAGTAGCCAAAAACCAAAATACATTCCGTAGACTCATACACTGTGTCCGTGAAACGTACGTTTCGTCTTAACCTGCTCTATTGTATTGTTTTTATCAAGCAAGTCGATAGTCATTATCCTGAAAGAAATCGATTATAACATGAATAATGAATATGACGTAGAGTGGCTGTTGAGATTCAGTGCGCACAGCGTATTGTCAACGCCGGTGACTCTTGCTGACGCTAGCCACAACACAACGCTTTTATTTCGAAAATTCTGTGTCGCTGAAAACAAAGTTACTGCAGAAGGCAAGAGATGTTGAACAATCACAAACCCTACTTTTATAATGCATTACTACCGCTGCCACCACCACCACCACCACCACCACCACCACCACTACTACTACTCTACTACTACTCCTACTACTACTACTACTACTACTACCACCACCACTACAACTACTATACTACTACTACTACTACTACTACCACCACCACCACCACTGCCCTACTACTAATACCACCACCACCACCACCACTGCCCTACAACTACCACTACTACTAATACCACCACCACCACCACCGCCACCACTACACTACTACTACTAATACCACCACCACTGCCCTACAAATACACTACTACTACCACCACCACTACTACTACTACTACTACGTGTTTAAACTTCAATTTTTTCTGCTAAAGTCCTGTTACTCAAGCACAGTTCCGCCTACATTATATTTACAGAACATAACCTCAAAAATCCTTCTTAAGTGAATCGTCATAATATTTGGTGTAAAAAATAAATTATTAAGTTTCAAATTACCATGCACGTTATTTTAATTACAGCATGTATCGGTAAAATGCATCATGTGTTTTGAAAATAAACACATACCTAAAAAGTCTGAGACTGTTGTAACGATACTTGGATAATCGACTTTAAGTATCTGACGTTTCACGCTCTGCTGTTTCCTTCTGTTGCAGATATCAAACTTGCACGCCACTGTATCATGAAGTTCTGACGTCACTGTCGTATTAACTTGTTAATATAAAAAAATCTCATCATTGTACTTTTCCTCAGTACTAAAACGTGCACATTGTCACCAACTTGCATGTCTGAGATATTTCCCATTCCCTTCTTGTGGAGTTTTGAGTCTCTTAGCATACCATTTTTAGCTTATGTCCTCCCTTTATCAGCACACTAATCACTAATATTATTCTTATTTGTCTCCCACTAAACGCTTGTACCAAATAATTTCCTTACATTGTAGTGCACCTGATTCATGAGAATTAACCTCAATTCTGACGTTCTGCCATACTTCTGAGCCGTGATCGACAAATATCCTGTAGTGACTATCGATAGTCGATACCCCATGCTTTCACGAATTCTGCTTGCCTACTAGGCTATACTTGTAAATAATATCACACAATTATATAGTTCTATTGTGCATATCGCATTTAATGAGAATATATATTAATAACCGTAGTGAAATTGTTAGGGAATGCGCCTCCATAACACAGAAAACCTGGTTGTTCTTAGAAAGTTCCTGCTACCATGTAAGGCGCCACAGTCAACGTAAAAACCCTCAGTTGGATTCTATTATTTCATTAAAGACTGTAACTTCTTGAGTTTAGTGCTAAATTATTGGGTCTAATTTCTACATAAGTATTAATATTGTGCAGTTGGATAAGATGATGCACCGAATGTGAGTGACCGTACGGACTATAAAGTATATCATCGATACCTGCACGATAATCTAATTCAGACGTAAACATGACACAACACTTTTAACTTCTCCACACTGCACACCATGAACTACTAACCACAATTTCACGAAATGTGTGATGATAAGACAAGTCTAAACTCGAATAAAACAGGCAGTTGGGACGAGAAGGACTAGAGAAATACGCAAAGCAAGCAGGCTGGTAGAAATGATTCATACAGCTCCTAGGATAACTTATTCGTAACAACACTCGTGTAACACATAATATGTGCTGTCTTGATTTTCAACAAATTAATTCAAGGGGCGTTGAAGTTTCTTTGCCAATTTCTATTCAAATGGAAGTTGATAAACTACAAATTTTCATATCTGTGAAGTACTGGTAGTGGAAACAATAAATCGGCTATCTAAATTAAACGTATTCTGAAAAAAAAGTATTTAAAATATTAACAATTACACCACTTTTACCTTCTGCAGTCTTCGTACAGTGAAATACAAAACACAAGTTCGTGTATAATACGAAACCATAAACTATTATAGGCGCCGACTTTATAAACAAACAACTGACTGGAAAATGGGAGACGTCAATAAGCAGCAACCCTTGAGGGCTCACTATGAACGACTGAAAACTAGAACCAGTGGCAAATCCTGATCCAGAGGTCAGGATATCCGGAAGAGAACTAAATACCATCCTTTCACCACTCCCTTCCCTTCCCTCTCCCATAAACAAATTGAAGTCAATCATCCATCACTGTCTTATGTAAAATACCAACAATAAGTAATAATAATAATAATAATAATTATTATTATTATTACACCAAATACATCAATATAATCTAAAACAAATAAAGAATACACTAGAACAAAAAATCTAACGACAGCGAAAGCAGATGAAGGTAGAACCATGGTTATAATAGACAAAAAACAATGAAACGTAAAGAGTAACAATAAATACTAATTAAGCAAAATGCACGGCACGAACATAAAAATAATAATAATGTAAAAAAAGTCATAACAGTAACACAAGGGGCACCTGGAACCATCTGAAATCATTCGGGTAATACCTGAGCAACATACCTGGAAGGCACGAAATCAAGGAAATACAGAAAGTAACCGTACAGAGCACTCTGCATATACTTCGGGAAGTACTAATGTAAAAGTACGAAAGTTTGTCATGTACCATAAACTGTAACCACAGAATAGATGTAACATTATGTACTCTAGCACTGTGGTTTGTTTCAGGTATGTAATTGTAAATACCCTGCACAAATGCAATAATAATAATAATAATAATAATAATAATAATAATAAGCCGAAGTGTGTATGTGTCTACACATAGATCCTTCATTGTCCGCAAAAGACAGAAATCTAAAATTCGTACTTGATATGTTTTTATGCGCTTTCGTACAATTTCGAGAAGCGACTATTAGCTTCGTCTTGTCCGTCCGTCCGTCCACCCGCATAGAACAACTCGGCTCCCACTGGACAGATTTCCATGAAATTTGATATTTGAGGATTTTTTAAAAAAAATTTACAGAAAATTGAAGTTTCATTTAAATCGGACAAGAATGATGGGTACTGTACATGAAGACCAATATACATTTTTTATCATATCTTCCTCAGTTCTTCTGAGGATGAGAAGTGTTTCAGACAAAAGGTGTAGAGAAAATCAAAACACGCATTTTGTTTTCAGTATTTTTTTTAAAATCGTGCCGTTGATTGAGATAATGTGAAAATATGCTGTAGAGCCGGCAGGCCACAGATGACAATATGGCGCATGCGCATTGCGTGCCGGTAACTAAGCTACACAAACACACACACACAATAAGTAATACTTATTGCTTTTTCACTGCAACAGTGGTTGCAAGAACGCTCCTCTATGTTACGTGTATATGTACATTGTTGGCCTTGTTACATAAAATGGAATTCCGATCTCTGACTGCCCTTGCCTATAACCTTTACACTAGGTAAAGGGGGGCAGGGCCGGCCGTCCGTCCGTCCTTTATTACCTGAAGTTTTCCTGTTATAGGACTACGTCTTGAATACGGCAACTCTCTTAAGCCCTGAATCACATTTTATCAATATTGTACACATCCATTCGTCAGATGAAGAGTTATTAAAGAATAAAATAATTTAGAATTAGTTTTCTGTATCACACTACTGAACTCTTATAAAATCTAGCAACAAGACACAAGACTCACTTTGTCTTTAAGCCATCTCGTGGAAGAGAACTGAGGCGATACACTAATTTTGTGACAAAGACCCTTCCGTCAAATTCCAAATTGGAAATGAAGTGAGATGTCAGTAAAATTAACACAAATTAGTTCCACGGAAATGTACAATATCAGTATATGACGGTACTCAGCCGGGCCGGGTCGCACGTGGATTGGAAGACCAAGACGTGACGTGAAAGCAGTCGCATTCGTAAAATTCTTACTACCAACAGTTAATGCTGAACAATATTCCAATTTCCATTTACATTTATAAAGCAATATTATTACGTATTCATGGTTACTGACGTCCATATATTATGAAAGAACTTATAGTTTCGTTGTTTCATACACAATCAAGCATCAACAAGATATAATGGATCAGGAAGATAAAATAATCAGAAATAAATATATTCTTAACAACGCGAAAACAGATATTTGAGGTTTCCACCAAGTGACTACTGAGGAATCGGGTCTTGTGGGTTGTTGCGCTGTGCGGTTGCTTAATTACTTCCCGACGTTTCGTCTTCAGGGTTATGAATCAATTCATGTACTAATAACCCTGATGACAAAGGCAGCACTTCTCTTCGAAACGTCGGGAAGTAATTACCCACCCACACTATGCACCAACCCAGAAGACTCGTTTCCTCAACGAGAAAACAAGTTTGCATCTAATTAAATCCTTCAGCGCTGTGTCGTTTACAGCGAGTTGGGCTGCAAGCTGCCCACATGACCTGAGCCTTATCTTTCGCTGTATTCTCTCTCTCTCCCTCCCTTGTTATCCAAGCGACCAGATTAACGGCTGTGCTGTTGGCCGCATGCCATGGAGGACGGGGTGGGAGGATTTTAAATGGGGGCGGCTGAGAAAAAGCATTGACTTCACTTTGTGTCACAGACACGACACCTGCTTCAAAAGGCGAGCTATGGCTGGAAATACAAGCCATACCGGAGAATTAAACTGTGACTATAACATAACACATGTCACGTTATCTTCTCTAGTTCCTCTTAAAGCAAAGGACGGATCTACAGGACAAGCGAACCTCGCGGCGACCTGGGATGGCACAGATGTCGTGGCGACGCATCTGACATGCCCAGCAACTGGAAAACTTCATGCTGTTAATTATGACCAAGTCTTAAGAAAACTGAACTCTTTTCAACCCAAATAACATAACATCCACATTCCATCTTCAGTCCGCGCGGTTAGACTACCTAACAATAACAGTATTCTTGATTTCTTGATTGTTTCGAAACGTCGGCACATAAAATTCAGAAACCGGGGGATCACCCAAAAGAAAATGTACAACAATAACTGTATTGTTATGATTTTAAAGGACCCTCTGGTAAAAGAGCTGGAAGAACAACTCAATTTTAGCCGGAACTAGCCAAAAGTATTGATGGGCCTACTAACAAGACACTGTCACTCAAATGGACATATATTCCAACTGGAGCTTGTATACAAACCGGGGTGTGGTAGATGCAAACAGGCATCTGAAACGGCGTCGCATGTTCTTCGTGACTGTGGCGCACTGGCCGTATTAAGGTGTAGACACCTGGGTCATCATTTCTTGAAATCAGGTGACTTTGATGACATCTCTATCAGCAGGGCAATGCACTTTGTTCAGAGTGTGGTGCTACTGAATGCGGGAGCAAAAGGGCTGCACAGAATATAAAAAACGGTCCAAATACATGCGTCTCTTTGACGCCCGCCCTTATCTATCTTATTCTATTCTGCTGTTACAAGATTAAGTGTTCCAGCTTCTAAAATGTTGTTATATTATTTCGATACAGTGTAATAGCCAGAAGATAAACTGTTTCTCTTAGATACATTCTAATATTGCCCTTCTGACTGCGTCTGGTCGTTTGCAGGAGCTTCCTAAACAGCAACGTGTCATTTCTCGGTTCACATAAATATTTCCCTGCTTGCGAAGGTTAAGCCATTTCTTTGTTTGTTTAACAACGATTTATGAACTGTGTAGAACAGGCGCAGACCTATGATTATTTTATTGACGGGGTATGGGGCTGACACGAAGGCTATATGTAGTTTATGTTTGATTTTGAAAACTGTGTTATACAATTCGTATCGTAAATATAACTACATGATCCATGACTCACTTGCCTAATTTAAATCACAAGGTCTAACATCCCTGTCTTCTAAGTTCAATCAAGACTTTCTAAGTTTTTTTTTTTAATTTCTCAAAATTCCAATGTACTAGTCATCAGCCGACCTCAGTGGCTAACTGCGGTTGAAGGGTAAATAACGACAAAGTCTGATATCACCATTTCTACAAAATCTGTTTTCTAAAAATTTGGATTTAGTGGGCGGCAGCCCCTTCGGTGTGCGCCTGGTGTAGGGTACATTCAGGTCGGGCGCGGGGGGGGGGGGGGTAAAAGTTCGTGCAATGCATCCACTACAAATCTGGACGTCTGCGCTACGGATTTGTAAAATATCAAAGGCCAACATGCTGATCAGCCGCACTGAAATACATGCCACACCCTACCGCATCCACGTGTTGCCTTTGTTGAATCGCTGTGTTTGGAAATAACTAGTTTTCAAAAATGTATGTATAGGCAAGGTGTTTTGTTTAATGTTATAAAGCGCATTATGTAACTAAGGTGTTGACTTTGTGGTCCTGACAAAGGCGCAATTTACACTTACGCATTCGTAATATGTGTGTGTATATATAATATGGGCATTACATATGCATATAGACGTTTTTACACATACGCGCCCTCAGAGGAAGTTTCTACACACAGTGTTCATGGTCTCGCTACGGGCCTGCACAAACTGCATCAAATGGCGGAAAATGCCTGATCAAATGCGCGCGGTGTAACGGAAGCAGTTGCGGCTCTGTCCTGTCTCCCTTCTCATGGAGGCCAGGGCGGGGTTAGCAGCTGTCGTGGAGAATTGCTGCGAACACCGAGTGGTCTACGCTTGCCGCGGATGAGACAGGCGCACGAACACAACTGAGCCAGTCGCACTCGTTAGACGACCTGGAGTGTTTAAGTGGTACAACGATGTTACCATATATGCCATTCGTGAGCGAGTATTGGCCATATATCATCGCGGGGATCATTTGCTACGCGGGGGCCAAGTTCATGTACCATAGCGCTGTGTCATGGAACCCGAATCCTGGAGAAGCACAAAACCACAGTTACCAAAGATACGAATCTCCAGACGAAGGTACGTTGATTTCACATTTAGTTACGTTAAGTTTTTTTTTTTTTCCACGTTAAGTGGAATATTTACTACAGATGAATTCAAAGTTTTTCTTCCCCGCGGGTTCTACTTAAAGCCCTCAATGTTGTAATACACAACATTGCAATTTCACTTGTTTTGTATGAGTGTGAAACTGGGTTTCTCACACAAAGTAAAGAATGTACCGCTGGTTTTAAAGGTCTATATTTTTATGTACAACTTAAGGCATAGGCATACAATATTGTAACATTTTGGAGGTTAAGGATGACTTAAGTAACACAGAATTTAAGAAAATGATACAGTGACCACCACAATTCGTGTCCGTCATATAATGCTAAGGTAAACAAATAAGGAATTATGAAATGGGCTGGGGAGATTGCGTACATGAGGCACACGGCCTGCGAATTGCCCAAGAAGGTCTTCTATCGTAGAATTGGTCATTCACACACATGATCGGGCTCACAAGGATTAGACACGCAGTGTACGCATAACGTAACATTGGGACACGTTCGCGTAACATTGTTGTCGTGGAAAAGCAATAAGTATTATACATTCTGTGTGTGTGTTTGTAGCCTTAGTTACCCAGCATGCAAGGCGCATGCATATTATACTGCCGTCTGTGGCCTGCCCGGCTGAACATTTTCCCACATTATCTTATAAATGGCACGATTTTCGGGAAACAAAATGTTGAGTATAAAATGTATGTTTTGATTTTCTCAACAACTGTGTCTGAAACGTTTCTCATTATAAGAAGAATTCGGCACGATATTATCATAAATGTACTATGTCTTCACGTAAGGCACCCATTATTTTCGTCAGATTTTAATAAAACTTAATTTTTTTCCGACAGATTTTCGAAAAATATTCAAGCGTCAAATTTCATGTAAATCCGTCCAGTGGGCGCCGAGTTGTTCCATGCGGACAGACATGACAAAGCTAACAGTCTATTTTCGAAATTTTGCAAACGAGGCTAAAAATTAAGATTCAAATCCACTCACCTCCAACACATTATAACAGTCCGACTAAACGTCACGGTGAAATGGCCACGATTTCTGCTACATATTCAAAGGTACTGGGTTTGAATAAGGGGGGGCCGCGGTAGCACAGTGGTTAAGGCGCTGTGCTACAAATCGGAAGGTCGCTGGTCAGTGGATTTTTCATTGCATTAAATCCTTCCGATCGCACTTTGGCCCTGGGGTCGACTCAGCCTGTAACAGAAATGAGTACCAGGAGTATTTCCTGGGGGCAAAGGCGGCCGGTGCGTAAGGCTGACAACCTACCACTATCCTGTACCGTTGTCACGAAATATGGGAACCTTAACTTACTGGAACCCTCCGGGTCACTCCAGGCCTGTAACGGGACTGCTCTACATTTACTTTCTTTTTTAACTGGGTCTGAATATGAGGTCGGCGATTGGTATCCCTGGTTGAGGTGTTTCATAGTGTTCTGTCACTTAATACTTTAAAGCCTAGTGTTTTTTTATATGCCACCAGGCTTGACAGTAAGAAAATCTACGTCCTGCTCCCACAGTGTATTTACTCGTTTTGTATGAATCTCAGAACAAAAACAGATTGCGTCCTTATAAAGAATTAACTGATTTGGGTTTTTATAACCGAAACTAAGTTTACTGCAAGGAATGAACTGCAGCTTTCAGTATAACTCAGTAGTCTTTAACCCTTTAAACGCCGAGTTATACCCCATCTGCTGGCATTATTAGAAGCTCACCTTATTCTCCACATTAGCAGGATAAGGGTTAAAGTGTCTGTATACACAAATAGAGACCGCCTCTGTGGTCTAGTTGCCAGAGTTTCTGGCTACAGATACAGAGGTCCCGGATTCGATCCCCGGCGCTACCAGATTTTCTGAGTAGTAGTGGGTCTGGAACGGGGTCCACTCAGCCTCGTGAGGTCAATTGAGGAGCTACT
>Ga0123354_10008498_pt1 | contig 15616 bp, 13 predicted proteins | sample TergutLab28metaG_2_FD_97872 | JGI IMG/M metagenome (GOLD analysis project Ga0123354, IMG submission 97872) | Labiotermes labralis P4 segment gut microbial communities from Petit-Saut dam, French Guiana - Lab288 P4 | ecosystem: Host-associated > Arthropoda: Insects > Digestive system > Gut ...
AGGCTGAGTGGACCCCGTTCCAGACCAACTACTACTCAGAAAATCTGGTAGCGCCGGGGATCGAACCCGGGACCTCTGTATCTGTAGCCAGAAACTCTGACCACTAGACCACAGAGGCGGTCGCGTGCAACCGCAATCCTGGCGCAAAAACGCCAGGTTTGTCAGCATTCTTCAGCAGCCATATATTTATTGGAAAGTGAATGCGGCGGATTGGAAAGGGTATGCGGAAAAAGCGAGCGGATTTCAGGCTTGTGTAAGCAGTTTAGTTCGGGATAATGGTTATACGCAGGTAATACGCGGTCCCACAAGAGGAGACGCGCTGTTGGATATTTTCCTTCCCAAACCTGAAAGTTAGCCTATTTCTTGTAATATTTTGCCCGAAATCAGCGACCATACCGGGGTTTTATTAGAAGTAGAATGGGATAAAATTTATCGGGAGTCAAAGTTGAAAGAATAGTAACACAAAACATATGTTTTACGCCTGCAAGCATTTCTTCGGGAAACGTTTAACCGGTGGGCTGGAAATGGCAGCTGTGTAGAGGAGATATAGAAAAGTTATAAGGATATAATTTTCGAGGGTATCAAACGTCATGCACACTCTGTTCAACAAAAATCAAGCGGCCTGATATTTCGTACGTCCCGCTCGGGCAGTGGCATGACGTATAGTTACCATCATAATTCGTTTCGTTTTACTTTCCCCACATTTTTGCACTCGTGGCACTTCTCCGTCTTACATTCATCACAGTCAATCATGCCGCGTATATTATTAACCAAAGACACCAATACATTCGCTTAATTTGAAGTTAAGACATGAAATAAAGGTTATTAATTTTCCGAGGCGTGTGTATTGATAGCTCTGTTTCCACGGATCGATGTTGCGAAAGGGTGGTTGTTTGCTGCACCCGGAGGTAGCCGAGCTCGTTAAGGCGTGATGGCAATACTCTTCGGAAACAAACTACTATGGTTCGACTCCAGTCTGCTGCGAGCTTCGGTACGGAGAGATTTTCATTAGTAAATAACGTTGTGAAAGCAGTGTAGTGAAGTGGTTACGTGTGCGCCTGCGTACCTTGAGTCGTGTGTAGTGAAGTGGAGTGCAGGGAATCATGGCAGATCGACATAATACTCTAGTTTGCTCAGTTGACCCATTCACGAGTGGATCTAAGCCTCTTTGCGGCTCCCGGAACATAAAGCCACTATGATTCAGATCTATGGCATAAAGAGGAAGGTATACATTAAAATGGTTGACAGTGATAGTTTGCTGGCCGTCCTTCAAGACACAGGTGGACAGGTCGAATATAGATAACCTACTGGACAGATGTCGATGGTGAGTCTCGCCATGGCTGGTATGGACACAAAACGTATCCGTGTAGCCAATTTACCACCCGAAGTGCGCAAAGAAACACTTCGAACGACACTAACCCCGTTTGAAAAGTTCTAGATATACAAGCTGAGACGTGGTCAAAGGCATATAGGTACTCGGTGGAGAACGGTATACGGCAGGTGATGGTAATGCTGACCCGAAAAGTACCGTCCCATTTAACCGTGGCCGGGCACAGAGTCCCACTGTTTTATGAGGGGCAGCGGGTTACCTGCTACGGTTGTGGTGGTACCGGGCAATTGTACCAGGGGTGCCCAGCGCGCCAGAGATCGGGAATGGAGAGGTCCAACTGAGCTAATGCCACGTACGCATCCATTGTATCGGCTACCGCCATGCCATCGGCGAATCCAGAGAATGACATGATGATCGAAATGGGATTCAACACAATGCACGAGACCGCTGTAGATATAATGCCAGATTTGAATGTGCCTAGCAAAGGCACGGACACTAGTATCGTAGACTCAGAGGCCCTCTACCCTGCGGGGGTAGGTCCCCCATTACATCCTGCAGAAGGGCAAGGCGCTGCTGCCAACCAATCACCACAGCAGGATAACTATGTGGAATCCAATGATAAGATGGAGGAAGACAAACGAATATAGCATACCCTCGACGATACAAAGGGGACGCGCAAGCCCATGGCACACCCACTGGCAGCCTCGGTATAGAACCACAGCTGAAGATTTGCCTACAAATGGACTCTGTGGGAACATCTTTGTGACTGACGTGATTACCACTCCCGTACGCGGTGATATGGACGGTCCACAAGAGGTCCTGCGCTACGACACGCAACGCAACAAGAAGATGTAGATAGACAAATCCGGGGAGCAATAAACCGAACGGTCCGGCAGCCTGACCCGACGGTGAGCTCACAAATGCGGGAAAACGTAAGACCTCGCCCTGTTAATCCCCCAAAATAAAAGGCGCATGTTGCGAAAATTGCCTGTATCAACATTAACGGGATAACCACACGGACATGAGTGAAGATGCTTACGGAGTTCATCCGACGACACAATCTTGACATCTTGTTTGTATAGGAAGTGACCACCCGGGAGGCGTTGCAGATTGCCGGCCGCATAACACATCTCAACAACGGAACTGCGATTGGGGGAACAGCCTTACTCACAAGACACGGGTTTCCCCTTACGAACACGGCCACAACACCTTCAGGACGTGTCATCGCCGCGGATTTCAGTGGCGTTCTTCGCATTAATTAATATGCACCTTCTGCAATGGCGAGAAGGACAGAGAGATCTTCTTTAACTCGGAACTGCCGGAGTTGTTCTATCCTACTTCCTATCCTAAAATAAATAGAGGTGGCTTTAACTCTACTCTGCACCCAGCTGAAACCACCGATTCCTTCTCCACAAGCAGAGACCTTTCAGAGAGTGACCGTGGCTTCGCTCTAAAGGACACGTAGACTCAAGACCACTTAGGCCTACCTTTACTCACCACTCCCCACCCGGGCCCACCAGAATTTATAGGTTTTACATGTCTACAGAATTAATGCCGAGCAAACCCGTGATAGAAATTGTTCCCGCCTCGTTCACAGACCAACATGCGGTTGTCCTCCCCATTACCACACCTAACCATGACGTGGGGAGAAGGAAGGGTCGTTGGAAGATTAATCCGATGCTGATACAAGACGAAAGCCCAAAGGAAAGATACGAAGCGCGTGGATGAAATGGTAGCTTCACAAACGCTACTATCCTGACGTCGTTATTTGGTGGGAGCGGTGTGTGAAGAACAACTCCAGCGCCTCGTCCGACAGGAAAGATCTGAGCGTACAGGATACACAGACTCATGGAAAATCTTTTATATGATTGTCTATATGACATCTTGCGCAGCGATTGCCCCGAGACTGAAAAATTCCAAGCTCTGCAGTGTCTGAAGGCAAACGTGTGCACCTCCAATATCGAGGAGGGCGAAACCCCGACCAGATACGAACGAGCATGACAATATGGATGAGGAAGAACCGTCCCTGTTTCACGCTCTAAAATGCGCCGACGCCGTGAAGTCCGTGAGATCAGTCAAGTGCAGGACTCGCATGGCAATACTTACGCCATGCCCATCGAAATTACCGACAAATGTATGACGCATCTGTGCAAGAAATACGGCCCCATTTACGCGGACAACGCATCTATGTCTACCCTACTGAATATCATAAACCCTGTGTGTTTAACGAAATACGCTGAGCTATTGGAAAACCCTATTACTTCTGAGGAGATCCTCACAGCCTTGCGCTAAGGCGCTCGTCACAAATTGCCAGGAATTGACGGAATCTCTCTCGAATTGTACACCGCCAATTGGGAGGCGATAGTGCGGACCTTCTACGGTTGTTGAACCACATGTTCCAACACAAATACATCTCCCCGGCAAAAACATGGGGTCATAATCTGCCTTCCCAAGGTTAATGGAGACCACATCCGTGGCGGTTATATTCCCATTTCCCTCCTAAACACCGAATATAAAATACTGGCTCCAATCATGGCCAGTTGCCTTCGACCCTTTCTTGCCGATCAGCTCAAGGACAATCAATTTTGTGGAGTCACCGGCAACTCAATCTTGGATGCTGTCTCCACAGTCCGCGAAGTCCTCGCCCGTTCCAAGACAACGGGAACACCTCTGTGCATCCTAACATTGGATTTCAATGGCGCCTTCAACCTATTTCCCACCAATGCCTGATTCACATCCTGAGGAGGTATGGAATAAGTCAATGGTTTATCGATCAAATACATGCCCTGTATAACCAGGCAACGGCTTCCGGACGAATCAATGGCACTTGGGCAGGCACAATCTCCAACCAGAATGGAATCAGACATGTTTGCTCCTTAAGCATAGTCCAGTATGCACTCTGTCTACATCCCCTCATACGTTCGCTGGAGGTAAATCTGCCAGGCTTGCAGATTTGAGGATTTCTACAGTCTGTGCTGGTCCTAGCGTATGCGGATGATGTGACGGTTTTCGTCTCCTATCCTGCTGCCTTCGCCACGATACATCAGGCCATACGGTTCTTTGAACTGGCTGCAGGAGCTCGTCTTAACCCCACAAAATCGAAACCGCTGGCTATAGGCGTGTGGGTGGAACCTGCGACGATACTAGGAATTGATTTCCACGAGCGAGTTGACATGCTCGGAGTAACATTCGGCCCCAATTTGACTCTCTCCATGAGGGACAGCTGGATCGGTGTGTTACGTGCTGTAGGCGCTCAAGCGAGGAAAGCTTATGCTCGGAACCTGTGCTTAGCTCAGAGAATACATTATGCCCAGCGATGCCTACTTGCAAAAATTTGGTATGTTGCGCAAGTCTTCCCACCACCCCACGTACATGCCCAGCAAGTCACGGCCTTTCGCTCATGGTTCATCTCAGCAGGGCACAACCTTCCGGGTTCCTGTGACTAACCTTGAACGTCAAAAACACGAAGGCGTCTGTTACCCCCCGAATCTTGAGGTCAAATGCAATTCCCTCCTCTACAACAGGATCCAGAAGTTAGGCGCCAGGAGCGGAATATTGTAATCTCAGAACTTATGCGCACTTGGGACCTCACGGGCACACTGCCGAACCCGCCTCTTGCCCATAGGATTCCATCTAGCTGGTCTATATTCGGCAATATTGCTTTGACATGGCCTATGCCACTCCGTACGCGCCCGGCGGTAAACGGCAGAAGTTCAGGCGGCGGGTATACGACTTGCTACTCAGAATGACCAACAACGCAAGCGCGCCCGGTGAACTACGAATTGTGAAGAAATTCCCAGGTATCGACTGGGAACGCGTTTGGAAAAACCTACACGCCAGCGGGGTTCCTGACACCACAAAATCCATGTGATATGCCGCGATACATGACATTATACCCACCAGTGAGCGTCTGGCAGCCATCTGGCCGCCTGATACCTGTGCTTGTGCCAAGTGTGGTCTCCCCGATTCCGTCCAACACAGGATAACTAAATATGGAGAGGGACCTATAATATGGAAATGGACGAGGTACAAAATAGGAATCATACTACGAATGGATCACAAATTTATCCCGCAAGAGTGGACGTTACGTCTCGCCTTCCTTCGCTGGCCGCCACAACGACAGGCTGCAATTCTATGGATCCTAGACCACCTCGTCCACTACCGCCTACAGACCCACCGACGCCTCTCCCTCTGCGATTATATGCATTTTCCGAAGCGGTCTCGATGGAATTTGTACCAACAATCCCGCACGCGCCCCACACAGGGCAGGTACCTGGACGTGCTCGAATCACCGCAACCCTGAATCTACGGTCTGGAAACGGCCCACCTTCTCAACCTGACTGCGAGGAATGATGCTGTACCTACCGTCTTCCTCTGAGCGATTGATGCACTGAACAATCTGGGCTTTAACCTCCCTAATCTCCAACGCAGTGACTATGTTGCCACACTGACTACATTTGTGTACACACGAGACCAATAAAGATAAGGTTTACAAAAAAAAGTTCCAGTGTCAGCACATATTTTTTTAATATGTTTTATACTCACAAACACCCAATTAATTATGTAGTAACACATCCATTATTTAATTATTTGTTTCAAAAAGTATCTTTGCTCCTTTGGCATGGTCAGAAATAAGAGTGACACAGACATTTCTGTTATTTTTCCTCAATTCTTTTTTCTTTGTATACCGACATTCTTATTTAGAGTTTTCGTGTTCGAATGGGACTAAAATTAGGCATGTGAATCTCGTTGTTGCTTGCGGGCCGTAGCGGGTCACGAGATCTGACACTGGGCTGCATGATTTGAAACATTTACGGAAAGGAATTTTTGAGCGTAGGATGCGTGTGATGGGGAGGTCTGGACTGAAGGTGGTTTCACTCTCGCCTTGTTTCAGGGGTGGGCTGTTGGAAGTGGAGTACTGTTGGAACAGGTGCAGCTCAATTTTAGCTTTCGAAACAAGTTCATAATTCTTCCGTGTGGCCTTCTAATAGACAATAACACATTTTCAAAAATGTGCGTTTTAAAAGTCTTACTGGCTACACTGGTTCGCCATATGAACTGTTGATTACACGTATCAATAAGTGGAGTAACTTTACATTACAAGCTCTTCGTACGGATATTTTACAAACGTGAAACTCGTTTAAAATTACATATAAAAAGGTATGAATTTATTGGTCGCTAAATTATAAAACTTAGTACGAATTATTTAAGAGTTGCTTTACTTACGTTGGGTTCACATGTCACCTTTCTCACGTCGAATGCTTAACGTTAGCCAGCATACAACCATAAAATTCTGATGTCTTGAAAAATGACGCCATGGGCTCCAAATAAATCGACTCGAGTCCAAGGCTTCGACTTCAAAGAATCGACTCATCACGACTCAGTTCCGAACCACAGCTGAAAAAAATTGTGAATATATATATATATATATATATATATATATATATATATATATATATATGCATCAGGGCCGCCAACGCTTGCAAAAGAGATCCGATGTCTTATGGTCTGTCCCGACGGATACGAGAAATCTCGCCCCACCTGGGCTCGAACCCCGGACCGTCAGCCCGTAACGAGTCGCTCTACCAGAAATTTTATCCCGGCCTCCGTACTGCGACGTACCTTTACTTGAATGAATTTCCAGTAACGTGGAATGATTGGACTTGGTGAAGAGGAGGGGAAGCGCTGAAAAAAGTGTGCCCATATTTGCTATATAATATTAACATGCGTTTTACAACGTAGGGCGTTCCTTTTACAAGTCGTCTAAATTGCACGTAATACTGTGTTCACAGAGCTGCTTGGTGCAGGTATTAATGTTATGCTAAGAGGAGGAAATATGTCTGCTGTCCTCTCAAATTTCTGATTTGTGAAAGTAAAAAAGTTTATTCTCTCCAAATTTCCAGACTAGAAAACGCCAAAGTTTGGTATATGCGTTATAATTCTGGCTGGAGATTATGGGTTAAGCTTTTCAAAATTACGTCTAAGCCGCATTTTGAATAATTTCACACAAATAAAAGTTTGGGACAATACCGGCGAATGTATAAACTCTTGCTGGGTTTCCGTATTGCAGTACGGGTACTGTTGTATTTCTGCCTAATTCGATTTTGGTTATGGAATTAAATTCCAGAAGTGTAAATGTGTCACGGAATAAGATAAATTTAAAAATTCCTTACCAGCACGCAGATGGGAAAAAATATTGGATTCTTAATAAAAACGATTTTAAAACGGAACGTAGTAAACTTGGCGCTTTAAAAATGCGTTTGCGCTTCTCTGGACTAAATTATTGTGTGGTGGTAACGCCATAGATGTACGAAACAATCAAGTGTTTTAATTATAAGACTCTTAACCACTAACATGTCGCATATACGAACCATCATTCATAACTTGCATATGTAATACTTTAAAAGAAGGCATGTTCTGCTACAAATACATAGGATAGCCTACTTGAATGAGCTCACATGGTAACGCAGGTCATTCTTTCCGATACGACCCGTAAACCAGCCACAATCCACGTGCGCCTGTGCGTTATTGGCTCTGTGTTTGCCATGTTTTATTGCCTTAGCAGTGATCAACGTCTATTGCTGGCAAGTTTGCATTGCGAGCAGACTGTGACCAAAAGCGTGCGAGTGGTGTGGTATGTGAGTTGAGTTGGCAAGCGTAGAAGGTGGTGACGGAGAGAAATAAGTTTGTTCGGTAGAGAAGTGTTAACGGGCGTGTATTTCGACAGCTATACAGATGCTGGGAACAGTTAGAAAATGTGTCGTGGTTGCACAAACCTCGTTGCAGGAAGTGCGACGGAATATTCTGAGGAAAGCTACGGTTGTTGGTAGCTGTCAGTTCACAGATACAAAATATGATGTTACGAAGTTGAGTTCTACCATTAATGGGTCTGGCCGACCAGTTTATCAGCGCAAATCATACAGGCCTACAAGCTATGCCAGGTGAGTTTTCAAACTGCGAAGTTGCCGGAGGGACCTACGTTACAGATTCTTGCAATGTGCAATATATTTCCTGATAAGCGAAATGCTATTCTTAAATATTTAACACTATACTGTAATCTTCTAACTCTGTGTCAGTGTATCTAATTGCATGTGACTGTTGGAAGTCCTGCACGAACAAAAGAATATATGGTATGCATATCAATTTTTTCCCCCGGCAGCCTTAATAGTCTGTACTGTACAGAGGGTAGTTATTACCCCCCTCCCCATAACGGTAGAAAACCAGACCACCAGTTACCCTCATGCACATCCATCCACACCACTTTTCAGCTTGTATTTTTGCCTAATAATAACAGAAATCACTTGAAATCCATGTGAATATTATATACATTCCAGTTGATTAAGTACCTTAGTCAGTCGTGAATTAAGAACTGTATTTCATAATTTAATTATAGTGGTATGTTGATTTAAGATTCTATGTGCATTATGTAAGTACTCTTGAATTGTTTTTAAGTTCTGTGTATTTACATTATGTAAGTATTTCATTGATTGTATGTTCTGAACTGATCACATTTCCTTGTATAAACATGATTTGTTACTTATGTATCATAATTACTAATCTCTATCAAACGTATCTTACTGTCGAGACTCATTTTGTGCTATGTCTGTTGTTATCTAATGACAAGTTCTATATCCACTCTGATAGATCTCTGGAATACTAAATAAATGAATGAATGAATTCATCCCTGTCTGTTTTTTGATGGGGAGGCAGGGAAGAAAGCACATCTGATTGTAATCTTTGATATAGGTGGTTTCCTCTGTTGTTTGCTACTTTTATTGATATGAATGTGTGTGGTTTATTTGTTGTTTTGGTGTTGTTTATACTGTCTGTAGGTCATTATCAACACTCAGTACGCCAACTGTTCCATTAGCAGTTAGTGGGACGGTAGCAACAAAAGATGAAAGCCGGGATTTTATGAGTGTTTTTCCTGACATTGTGAGAGATCTGACAGAAACTGGAAGGCATTTAGATATTCCAGATGCTACAAAGTGGTTTGCGAAAGTGAGTATAGTAGTAAGACAGCATTTGTATTCAGTATGTTTGTTGATTCTGTTGTATGATTAAAATTTCACATCTTGATTTGTAACATCCAATCAAGGCGTGAGAAATAATATAGAAATTAAATTAATGTTTAGTAATAGGACTCTTTTAATGAAGTAAGATTTTTTCTATAAGAAACTTTCATACATTTTAGAAAACCTCAGTAAGTTTTCATTCGGGAAGGAGAGACTATGCCTAACACGATTTGTAACCACTGTAACCTGTGTTAAATGGAAAGTGCTTTTACATGTGAGTGGTGATGCTTAAAAATGCTAGTACATTATTCATGAAGTGAATAAGTACTGAGCTAAATGATGTGCTGCATGCAGGTGAATGATACTGTATTTCTTTCATGGTGATTTTGAAGTGAGCATTAACACCAGCTGAACAAGTGGCAACAAAATGTTGCAAGTCATATTGACTGTCAGATGCGCCAGTTTACCGAAGTGTGGTTCAGGCACTGTTCCTGTCCATTATGCAGCACAACAGTCATGAAATCAGAAGAATAATACAGTATGTACAGAGTGATGCACTTTAAATGCTTTAGTATGTGGGTGCACCAACTTTTCACAAATCTAGGATTCACCCCCAAATTCTTGGTGCCAAATGGGTGACATGAAGCAAATTACACACTGATGACACACAAATATTAGGCATCTCCATGCACATTGTAGTGTTCAAATTCCATATTTTTAAAAACCAATGAAATGCACCTAATTACACTACAGTATAGTAGATCACAAAACACACTTCATATCAGGTGCCAACTTCTTAATGTTTCGGTACCAAGGTACCATCATCAAGTGGTTTCTCAGCAACAGAGGTTCATAGATCCAACAAGTATTTCAGGCACTATTCGTCCACACTTCCATCAAAAAGTTAAATGTCTTAATATGTTGAAATTCAAATTACACGTCCTCATTGCTGCAACACCAATATATCTACAACTTTAAGAACATGAAGGTATAACACTAGGGCTAACGTAGCTGTTTGGTACAACAAAATATGTAAAAACAAACAACTCACTCCTAACTATATACTGTGAAGGTCAGTGGAAATAGTCGCCAGAACATCAACACGAAGAATGCAGATATTGGTGTTGCAGCAATGTGGATGTGTAAGTAGAATTTTAATATTTTAAGAATTTTAACTTTTATTATGCAAGTGTGGGCAAATAGTTGGACCCATGAACGTTGGCTGCTGAGGAACTCCTTGTGTATGGCACCTTGGTGCCAAAACATGTAGGAGTTGGCACCTGATAAGAAGTGTTTTTTGTGATCTGTGTTATTGTAATATCAGTACTGCATTTTGTTGGTTTTTAAAAATATGGAATATAAGAAAATGCGCAGTATAAACAACATAATATTTAGTTTTTGATGTTACCTGGCACTTTTGATTTGTGAGTCCCTGTTTTAGTGTGTCAGTAGAACAGTGACTGGTACTTAGGTATGATAAGTGGTGTTCAGAATTTTCTGTTTCCTTTGCTTCAACCACTAGTTCACTGTACACTGTACACGTGTTAAACTGGATTCACTTGTTTGTACTGAACATAAAGTGTAGGGTGCTTAGTTTATCTGCACTATATCATTGGTTACTTCTTTTTGCCTACCTTGTCACATAGAACTGGTCTGACTCGGTGAGCCTACTACTGTGTGTGCTATCACAGAGACATTGTTATATCTGTACAGAGTAGTTGGTAATCAGTCATCAGTCGCGTGGTGGAGAAGCAGACCCCACACTCATTCTGTGTAGTGGAGAAGCTTTGTTGCATCTTAGCGGATATTTGAATTCACAGAAGAACAGGTACTTATCTGCAGAAAATCCTTTTTGAAAGAAGGCATCACAAAGTGCTACAGTGAACATATAATGAACACAATTATGTATGTCAGCACTACTTGTTTATTAAAACATAGGCTACATGTTTTGACCCAACATTAGGTCATCCTCAGGCCTGCGGCAGACTTAAGTCATTGGTGCTGTGTGTATATTGGGATCCCAATATGTTTGACAGTCATAAGAATACATAAAATCTGGTAAGTATCTATTTTTGGCTGGATAAAATGCATAGCTTACATTTATGATCAAAATGTTTAAAACATGAGTTGGTATTTACAATTGCAACATTTAAAAGTTATCAATAATGTATTCTATGGGAGTATAAGGTATTGATAAATTGTCATTTGCTGGGGTAAGTTTTGTATAGTTACAGCTTCTCAAGGTTGCCCGTGTTGTCATATATATTCCAAAATGATGTTCAGGTCCTGTTAGTCTGGGTGGATTTGTCTGGTTGGTTTTCACTTTCTTTAGTTCCGTTTAGTTATGTAGTAGGGGTTGGTTGTTTCATCTTTGTTCTGTTCTGTGATTGGTAATAAGCTGGATTTTTCGTTGTTTTCGGGATCCATTGTTGGTTGTAACTTGGAATATAAACGTTCGTTCCTTTTGAACTGGATGCATTCTGTGGAAAGGTGTGGTGTAGCTGTCCTGTGTTTGGTTTTTATTACGACATGTCTGGATGGACCTCCCCAATGAACTGTCACAGTTGGTCGGGGAGATCCCTATGTTTTAATAAATAGGTAGTGCTGACGTATATAATTGTGTTCATTATAGAAAATCCAGCATTTATCTACGAAGTGCCATTACATAATGCTAAAGTTGGTGTGTAGTGTGCTTTGAGTTCAACTAAGATTATATAAATTCTGACACCAGTTTGTGAACACTGAAGATAGTTCAGTGTGCTCTTTACAGTGTGTTCTTGGTTACAGAGTTATAAGCAGGGGATTGTAGCTGCCTTTGCAGATCTGAACCCATACAATTTACTTTTACTTGTGGGTCTTGTTAAAGGATAAAGTGTATAAATCCTTGCACTGAATATGGTCTGGGAAGGGAAAGGGGTAGAGAGAGAGAGAGAAGTACTTTAGGATGTAATTTCCTTAGCTTTATCAGGAAAACTTCAATTTGTGATGTGAAACATGTTTGTTATGTCTGATGCATACATTTCAGTCAAAGGAAGCAATTTCCAAGATCTTCTTTAAATATGGTGAGTAAAAGATAAATATTAGCTGCAATACGTTGAAATAAAATGCATGGACCCTAACGTTTGCCAAACTGGAATACTGACAATCGACACAGTCCGTGCCACCATGCCAATCAGTCTGTGAAGCGACCAGTGTTATAGGTCAGGTGATCTAAGAACCCTGTGTAATGGGAAACAACTTTAACAGTATATTTATGTATTTGTAATTACTTATCTGGTAAGTTATATTGACTTTTCGGCCACTCTGTACTCTGTGATTGCACTTCCACTCCACAGTGCACCAGTTACAGGCCATGCCTGAGCTTTATTTCATGCAGGGTTTGTGCTTCCATTCCAACCAGATATTAACTTGCCTTTCTTTACTGGGTTCACGATGCTTGGCGTGAGCCACAGTGTGTCAGTGGATTTCCACCATTCAGATACTGTTTTCTTGCATGTTATTTAGTGTTTATCTTGCCATTTTTAAGTGTGTATTATTGTGGAGCACTTTTTATATAGGTTGCAACTGTCTGTGTGCTTGGAACAACTTTAGAAATGCTGAGCAGGTTGACATGAAATTTGGTATTGTAGAATTTTATTAAAGCTTATAACCACATTCTAATTCAGATTAAAATCAGTTTTAAATAAGGGGTGCTTTACATGAGACCTACATGTGTTTCTGCAAGCATCCCAATCAAAATATGTGTGGAATAAATGTATAGAGAAATGAACCACATGTTCAGTGTCTGATACACTTTTCTCACACATGATACAGTTTTTTAGGTAGTTCAGCAAAAGAGAGTGGGTTCCCTAGAACTGTTAATGTTCTGCCTTCATTTTTGAATTTGTGTATTTGGTAGTCACCATTGGTCTTGTAAACATATGCAAAGATTACTGAAGTCTCTGCATTAATTTATAGGTACACTTGTACTTAATTAAAATTTAAATACACCTGCTCTTAAAGCTCCCTTTATTAAATTTTAAACTTCATTTTCAGATAATTAAATAAAAGAGAGAATGAATTAACATTCTTGTTGTTTTTTAATATTGATGTGTTACAAGATACTTATATGAAGACATTTGGTAGAGTTTTTGAACTTTGCAGTTGTCTTACTTCACTGTTGCAATTGAATTCAAAGGACATACATTGTGCAGATGCTTACATGTATACAGAAATGAGGTTAAGATTGGTGGAAATCCCTTTGTTTGCAAAATGGTGAACATTTCTACATGAAATTTCTTTAACAAAAACAGAAGGAAAATGTCCAGTCTGTTGCAGAGAATTATTTTTAAGCCTGTTAATAGAGAAGTTTCACACTTCAGATATGTAGGATGTAGCTTCTGTTATAAAGTATAACAGAATACTGTTACATAAATTGCAAGGAGTGTTTCAGATGATGAATAGAGAGTAGGTTGTAACAAAGTTGAAATTTTGTAAGGTAATGACAGTTGCCACAATTTTCTTATGGCAGTTTGTACTGAGACTAATAAAAACCGCCAGAATACTTAGAGCAGCAGAAGTAGGATTCTGTAGGTCTGTCAAATATGTGTTGAATTTGGTAAAATGAAGTTACACGGGCAGAATTAAATGTATTCCTTCAGCAAATAATAAGATAGATGTGAGGTTTTTGGCTGTTACAGCACTGAGTGTTAAGATTACACTGTGCTTGGACATGATCCACCACAGTCTGGTGAATAGGTACCCATGTGTTTGAGGGATGTGGCAGGGTTCTCTAAAACACTGGTACTGCTGCACCAAAGTACACAGCATCACATCTCAGAACACCAGTCTTGATAAAGGTGAAGACTGTGCATAAAGTGCTAAAAGAATATGAAGAGCAGAAGTAGCACGTTGAAAGTTTTGTTTTCAAGATGTTGATAGGGGTGAACTGCAGACAGCACTTCTTCCTCATATTGTGTAGAACAGGCACCTATGGTCATGCAAATAAATGTGTCATTTTCATCTGCTGTATCTTCCAGGACAACATAGAAGTATTGCTTATAGTTATAAAACTGCATTAATGAAACTTCTGAATGCCAGTTTTTATATTTTTGTCATCTCTAGAGACCGTGCAATTAAGAAATCCTTGTTTCATTTGCCATGTCTCAAGTTAAAATGCCTTGTTTTTCTACAGTGCTCCTGATGGTTCCACAAACATCATATGTGATCACTTATATGGAATTGTGGGCCATATGAAATGAAAATGAAAGTGAATTAAATGCTGTTTCATTTGATGGAAACAAGGAATTAATAAAGCAAAACTTGCTACAGTTAATGGATTAAAAGAAGTACCTGTTATTAAACACAAATTAAATTGCAGTAATAATGTAATACAGTGATCCCTTGTCAAACAGGCATTAAGAGGTGTGACCTTGGCAAGTTGCACATACTTTTTTTATGAGATAGACAGAGGTACATGAATGCATACACTGATGGACCCTTCTCTCCCACACACACACACACACACACTTAAAGTACATACATTTTTTAACATGAAACGTGGTGCTTGGGCAGCTGATACTGCCAGCTTCTGCATCAGTTGAGGAACCACCTGCATTTTTTGTGTGTAAATAAACTTCTGGCATTTGACAGTTTTCTCTCTATATATGTAATTATTTCAACTGCATATACTCAGAACTGAACTGGGCAAAGGCACATTGGGTGAGGGTGAATGGAAAATTTTTTCAAGTTTCCTCACTAGACTGAAGTGGTAGACCTTGTAGAATACTTTCCACAAAGAATTATGAGAGTTTCATATAGATAAAACTGGAATTAGGGGTGAAAGTGAAAATAAATCTTGTTGGGCATGCTTGAGGACATGTTCTCCAAAGATCAGTTTACCTGTGGAAGACAGATGGAAATTTACAATGCAGTAAACATAGTGACAGTGGCAGTTAGGGACCTGACATGCATCAAGAAATTGACCAGGATATGAAGTCTGATTCATAACTTCATTAACATTTTTATGTAAAATGTAATCATGTTTTGGAATCTAGAGTGGCTGGTGAAGTAACAAAGAAGCAATAACACTGGATGCTTGAACAAGGGCTTGCTTTGGAAACATAAAACTGAAACACTTCAAAAGGAATAAGGAAATTTAACAAAATACTGGCTTACTTACTTACTTACTCCATGGTGCAGAGTCCTTCTTGAGAAGCTAACTGGTTTGCAGCTAGTCAAGAAATTCCCCGCATTTCACGGAACCCGAAGGTTCATTACCGCACTCACAAGC
>Ga0123354_10008501_pt1 | contig 15614 bp, 7 predicted proteins | sample TergutLab28metaG_2_FD_97872 | JGI IMG/M metagenome (GOLD analysis project Ga0123354, IMG submission 97872) | Labiotermes labralis P4 segment gut microbial communities from Petit-Saut dam, French Guiana - Lab288 P4 | ecosystem: Host-associated > Arthropoda: Insects > Digestive system > Gut ...
AGAAAAGCAGGAAGAATAACTGGTTATTAAGGGGGGGGGTGGAGGCGGAAAAACATACAATAAAAAAGGGGGGGGGGGGGGGGGAGTGAAGGGGACAGTAGAATGAGACAACAGGAAAGCAGTATTGCCTCATAGGCTGCTCTACAAAGAGAGCCACCAAGGCTGAACGTGTCTATAAAGGTGACTGGCGGTGTGTAAGTATAGCCACCACAAGACTTGCGCCGACATTCCTGAAGACAGTAACCTTTGTACTCGTAGGTACAGTTTGTCACGTACAGTGCATTTATATGTGTGGACCTTGAGGTGTACCTGTTGCCACAAACGCTTGAGTGGGACGATTATAATTCTTTTCTCTTTCATATTATTAAATACACAGTTCTACAGATTTGAGGCTCCAGAACTTGCTTGTTCTTCGTCAAGGAAAATGAATATTCTGTTCTGTATGCTGTTTTTAAATGCTCGTTAGCTGTCAGTAATTCACGTGAGATTATTTCGTTTTCAAGATTAAGATTGTATGGACTGCTGGATGGGACGGATTTATGATCCATTTCATTGGTGGTGTGCCCACAGAAATGCCCAGCGGTGCCCTAGACGTCTCGGTGCTCAGAAAGGACGCCATCCATCATGTCACATTTAATTATGTAGAACTGGTTTCTTGATTCGATCACCCGGCCTCATGGCCGCATTGCAATTTATACAGCGTAGCTCTCTGAGCGTCCGTCTGGATATTACTTCGTTTTAACCGTGCTTCATCAGCAACTGCAAGACATTCAGAAACTGGGGAGTGGAGAATGAGGAGGTTTGCAGTTTGTGCTGATAGATTTGGAAATCGGTATAGTGTTACACCATGGAAATACAGATTTTTCTATTAAAGATTTTTAAATTTAGCAGTAGCTGGTTGATGGGCCGGGATAGCTCAGTCGGTATAGCGACTCGCTACGGGCTGGATGGTCCGGGGATCGAATCCCAGGTGGGGACGAGATTTTCCGCACCCGTCCATACCGACCCTGGGGCCCACCCAACCCCCTATACAATGGGTACCGTGGCATTCCCGGGGGTAAAGCAGCGGGGGGCGTGGCGTTGACCAACCACCCCATTTGTCGCCTAGGTTAAAGAAAGAGTAGAGCTGTACTTCACCTCTGGGCCTTCGTGGCCTGTTGTAGGGTGAACTTTACCTTTTACCTTTACTGTTAACCTGCCTGGAGAAAATTATTAAATTTTGTCTAAAAAATAGAAGACGGGGTTGATGGTAGGGTGAAGAATCTCATTCTGATTCTTGAGTAGACAAACAGATGGACTATACTTGTTTTGTATTTTATTTTTCTGCCTGTACCTGTTGATGGCTTTATGGAAAAGCCGAACGTATGGCACGTTCTGGACAATAAAATATGCACAATTGCCGGAATGTCTGTCTCTTCACTGGTTGCATTTGGCCCACAGTGTGGTCCATTGTTGGCCTCTTGTGATCAGCGTAATGAAAGTTCAGTGTTTGTAAAACACGGAACTGCGCTGAGAAATAGGATGGCTACTGTCACTCAAGAGATTGCAGTTGACCTGCAAAATGTGGGTAAAGGTGAAAGTAAATTTCACCCTAGAACAGGTCACGAAGGTCCATAGAGGGAGTAAAGGTATAGCTATACTCTTTCTTTAACCTAGGGTCTAGATGGGGTGGGTGGTAACACCAATCCCCGTCTACCTTGCCCCCGGGAAAGACTCGTCACCCATTTTATGGGACGCTGGGTAGGCCCCAGGGCCGGTCTGTACAAATGCGGACACCCCCACCGAGATTCGATCTCCGGACCGACCAGCCCGTAGCGAGCCGCCATACCGGCTGAGCTATCCCGGTCCACGCACAGTGTGAGTAGGATCCCTTAACGTTGGCGTTGATGGTTGGCTGAAAATATGTATAGATCCTGTCAAAAACATACCTCGCTGTCACTACCATGACCTTTCCGCAGGTCGTCATTTGTTAGGCGATTCGTTCGTAACAAGCTTAAAGTCAAATGTGTGTACAGCTGTAACCACACATAACGCAACAGAACATAAGTGTATTATACGACAAACAAACAATACCACTACTACAGACCACAAGGAAGGAGAACAGTTGGAAGACTGAAGAAATGTTGGTAGAGAGAAGTTGTAACTTTGGAGACGGAACGAATCAAAAGGTCCAATCCTTGATGTTAAGACGATGATGACAAACAAGACGACTGCACTTCAGCCCGATGTATTTTTTACTGAATTACATCGGTTACTGGTCACAAACAAGGGAGGTTCGACTCTCCGCAGCGCGGATACGTTCCAAGGTCAGCTGCAAACTCCTCAGTCATTATCAGCAGTATCTCAAAGAAGGCCGGTCCATGAATTCGTTTCATTATACAGGACCACCTTTGTGGCTACCATTCTATAGTTGGCCCGCCCGGATGTCGGGATTATTTCCAAACACTTGTCAACAGTGGAGACAGTAAAGTCGCAGAGTGATGTCTGAAAAGTCGGGAAAAGTGTTGGTATTCTTCCAGGACGAGTTTCTTTTTTCATCCACTGAATAAATATTCTGGCAACGGGCGGTGTTCACTCAACACACCCCGTCAATTATCTAGCAGGCACCGAGTGACTTGAGTCAAATAGTAACAGTTCCCTACATGCCGGGTTTCAAACCCAGGCGTGACTGTTCCATTTTCAGGATACGTTACTGTGAAAAGGGAATAAAATTCTATTGTTGCGGGTTTATTCATCTGTTTGCGCCCTGCCACCAGAAATTGGGCGTAAAATTAAATGTAAATTTCACCTTAGAATAGGCCACGAAGGCCTGGAAGGAGTGTAGAGGTATAGCTCTACACTTTCTCTAACTTCGGCACTAGATAGGGTGGGTATTCAACGCCACGCCCCGGCCGCTTTACCCCCGGGAAAGACCCGGTACCCATTGTATCGGAGGCTGGGTGGGCCCCAGGGCCGGTCTGGACGGGTGCGGAAAATCTCGCCCCCTCCCCCCAACCGGGATTCGATCACTGGACCGTCCGGCTCGTAGTGAGTCGCTATACCAACAAGGTGTATGTCCGTTTGTTGTAATCGTGTTCTGTTACCGTGAGTTCTGGGGTTGCGGTCCATGTGTTGATATTCATGGTAGTAGATTTGTTCTGGCGATCAACACCAGACCGTGTCAAGTTATACGTGAGTATTTTGGCGTCTGCATTAGAACCGGGGGTGGTTGGGGGACGGGGGGACGGGTGCCTGGTGAATAAATTTGTGTGGTGTGTTATTTTTTGGACCGAGGTGTGAACGTATGTGCTGATGGCCGGCTCTTTACGTATGACCGAAGGCGTTGGTCCATGCAGACACACACGGACTATCAGGGGTCTTTTGGGTTCTTCTGGCGACTGGTGTCTGTCCAGTGCCAACGTTTGTCTTATCAGGATTTGTTTGTGAGGGGTACCGGGACTTGGTGGGCCAGGATAGCTCAGTCGGTACAGCCACTCGCTACGGGCTGGACGGTCCGGGGATTGAATCGAGGTGGGGGCGAGATTTTCCGCACCCGTTCAGACCGGCCCTGGAGCCCACCCAGCCTCCTATACAATGGGTACCGGGTCTTTCCCGCGGGTAAAGCGGCCGGGGCGTGTCGTTGACCACCCACCCTCGTCTAGCGCCGAGGTTAACGAAAGAGTAGAGCTATAACTCTACTCTCCTTCTGTGCCTTCGTGGCCTGTTCTAGGGTGGACTTTACCCTTATCTTTACCGAGACTTGAGGTTTTGAGATACTTACAACGTTAACTGCACGGCGTCACTGACCGGTAGACGATAGACATCTGCTGCAGTTCTGTTCTTCATGCATTAACACTGAAGGTCACAATGCCTTATTCTTCTGCTATGTGACGCCGTCGGGCAAGTCCTGACGATTCGGGAGTAAACTGCTGCCTCCAGCTCCAGGGGTTTGTCCTTGGAAATGTTGGTAGCTGTCTACCAAGTGACAGGATGTCACATCCCGCAGGACTGCAATCTTGATACACGCCGACATGCGACTTTCATATCTCACACACCTCAAAATGCTTTTCATAAAACGTTTGGGACAATTCTGTGAAGTGAACTAAGTTGAAGGTAATCCTGCGTGCCTGCGAGACGTAGACTGCAGGCTTGTCATACCAGAAAGTTATGTTCATACACCAACAAATGCACTCTTTATTAGGCTTTAATGAATGCTCCCTGATGATGGTCGTGCTTAAAGACCGAAACATGTAACAGCAAGTCAAAGTGATTTTTAATGTAAATTTTAAAACTTTGTCAAGTTTAATAAAGAGTTCATTTGTTGGTGTGTGAAATGTATAGATATCAAAATGCATGGTCCAATGATTAAATAAAAATACCAGAAAATGTCACGCCATGTTGGTTGTGTGATGAACACGTTTCGTTGTATCATTCTCTTTCCATCTTGAGGATGAAAATCAAATTTTATCATGCAGATGAATCGAGCATGGAAATGGATGTTTGCGGCTGTGCTATGTGGTGTTCAGCAGGATCATCGTTATCAGAAAATACATGAACATTGACACCTAACGGTGTGTGCTTAAAGACGTTCTGGTTAAAGGAGTTCAGAAATGAATGTAGACTAACTGACGCCCTGTAGTCTGGTAGATTCGGACGTTTCGGAGATACATGTGTTTTCAGTATTCCGGAACGGTACTCATTACCTTCATATGGAGTCAATGGGTTCTTCTGAAACGTCACTAGCTAAGTGTCATACACACGGCGTCACATTCACAGTCGCCGTCACGCGAGTCTCCAGTTTCAATTAATATCTCACCCAATACAGCATTCCCCGCTTTCCCCCAATTTGACCCCCTTTCTCCTCTAATATTATTCAGATGTTTAAAATTTGCCCCTTTTCTAAGTGAAGAAATTCGAAAGGGATTTAATTTTATTGTAGAGCAATCCAATGAGATTCAGTTGGCAACTTGTAACCAATTCAGAGCGGAAGGAAGTATGCAAATTTCGCTTCCCCGTCCCCGTCCCCTCCCCCCGCCACCCGACATCATCTCACTGAGGATCTTACATGTAACTTAAACTCTCTTCCACTAAAATTTCTCACGCATATCTCGAGGCCGATATAAATTAGCTTACACTTCACGTCAAGCTGGATGTTGTAATTTGCATCTTCAGAGGACTTTCTCTCCTGTCTGACAGTAACAAGAGTGGTGTCCGGTGGGATATGGTCTCTACCCCCTTTTCTCTCCTCCAAGAAGACAGCGGCATCCTTCCCCCCCCCCACCCCCCTCGAAGTTGAAGCTGCCTACGTGAGATGCGAGTATGAACTCACTAAGTTTCTCTCAGGTGGACCAAGTTTCAGTTAAGCAAGTCTCCCGCTCTTCGCAGCTTGCAATATGCCCGTGCCTAGTCCATTGTACTTGTCTGATTCCCTTGCATGAATTCTCACTTAGAAAGAACAGCAACAATTTTTAAAAAAAGTAACGCCCTAGAAGAATTTATACCGTCTTCGATGTTGACTTCGTTATTACCGGATGTGTAGAAAGAGACAGAATTTATGAACAACAAATTACACACACATCTCCCTAACAAACGAACTAATTAACTTACTACAAGCAGCACAGTCCTTCTTGAGAAGTTAGCAGTCTCTCAAACAGTCGTGAAATCTCCCTACACCCACCCCTTCTCCCTTCCTACCGCAGTGTAACTGTTAAGAGTTTGCTGTCGAGTTCACAAGAGTCCACATTTACTGTATTCGCCGTTACATGTAAGATTTTTACAGCCTTTTCTGTGTACTGCAGGACCGTGTAATCAACAGTGTACCAAATAGTGTTCAAGTGCCTTCAGTAAACGTGCCTTTGACACGCGGCTTTAGAGATTCTTGACTCGGAGTGTGTGGTGATGTGTCGTTGGGTGAGCAGTTACCGACGTTCGAAGGTATCGTGATGCCTTTGGAGACTGGCCCAAGTGTGTAACATCCCTGAAGACCTGAATCCTCCGCAACACCGATGCAAAGAACCGTGCTGACGTTGTCGAGATGTTATCCTCGCTTCGTGGCACCGAAAGGTTCATTGGCATATGCGCAAGAAGTAATCGTTAGCCAGCTTAATCCTTCTGACTCCCTGACGCCCTCACATACTTCTTAGAATCCAGCTTCTTGTTCTTGTTCTTCTTTTTCTCCGAGTTATTATTGTTGCTGCCACCTCTGATTGTCAGAATGGTCTCTTTACTTCATGTGTTCAGATTAAAAATTTTGTTCGAGTTTTTTTCTCTCCCTCCGTGTGTTAAAGACTCGTGCCTCTTCCCTCTCATCTTCCACGATGTGATCACCCAAACGAATTTCTGACGTAAGCTGCGTAACGTGAAGTTCGTTACGCACTTACCTACACCTTCCCTGCTTTCCCCCTGTCACATATCTTGTTACCGACTTTAGCAGTGGACAGTCCGCCCCACGAAGTTCCTTTTGAAACAGTCGACAATAACGTCCAGCTGTTAGACGCCATTTCGTGATCTTTGCCTTCTGCATTACCAACATGGCATCCATGCGAACTTGGAAGGTCGGAGCATATTGTAGATGCCTGATACTCTTGACGTAGATAAGAATCTAAAAATATCGAACTGTTGACGTCACATGTGTATGGTGGCTACGTAAAGCCTGTGTTTATTTTTCATTTAGTAGCAATAAACATTGAACCACTGCAGCTGCACTTTTTGAACTCCGTAGAGGGTTACAGTATAGAAATACAGATTTTCTATTGAACATTAAACTTAGCAATAGTTGGTGGATAGGCCGGGATAGCTCAGTCGGTATAGCGACTCGCTACATGGTGGACGGTCCGGGGATCGATTCCCGTTGAGCGCTAGATTTTCCGCACCCGCCCAGACCGACCCTGAGGCCCACCCGGGTCATTCTGAGGGGTAAAACGGACGGGGTTTGTCGTTGACCACCCAACCCATCTGGCGCAGAGGTTAGAGAAAGAGTAGAGCTATACCTCTACTTCACCTCTGGGCCTGTTCTAGCGTGAAGTTTACATGTAATGAACAGTATGTGTTGGAGTTGAAGTATTGTTATCTCCCACATCGTTACAACAGCGGAACGTGCACCCGGGAATGGGTACAGTCCGTGAGTGGCCAGGAGCTTAGGTAATTGTAAACCTAAATTTACGTGAATTCAGGCTTCCGCCACGAAGTAGCTGAGAGTTGCGCTCTCCTGAGCCTGGTGCCTCGAACATTAACCTGAAGAAGGAGGCAGCTAACGGCTCCGAAACTTCGTTGCGTATATACCAAACTGCACGAGGTTACGTCGCGGAAGACCCTAATGTTGAATGACAAAGTCCTCTTTAGTTCCCGAGCACGTCGTCTTCCCTCCCTCAAGCATAGTTCCAAACAGTGCGTCGTTAAGCGAATCACTTGGAGTCGCGTCCCGTTCCTTGCTAACTTCTGGTATGCAGGCTGTCTTCTAGGGCTACATCCTTGTGCATAGTACGAGGAATCCCATGATTACATGTTGTGACCCGAAGCTTTTCTTTTTCCTTTGGGGTTCTACGCCCCGTCGCGGAAACCGGTTACAGTTCTCGGACTGCCTTTGAAGTACCTGCACTGCCAACATGGAAGTATTTTTAGAAATTTATTTTATGTATTTAGGCAACAAAGAAGTTTATTGCATTGTAAGACATGGTGCATATTCTCGGTTTAATTTCCACGAAATGCCGTTTATGTCAAAATTTTATCTTTTTCTATTCAAATGATAGGCCTTCGTTCTTCTAAAACCGTGCTCTGAAATTTAAATGTGTGCACTTCCTGGTAGGGTAAAAGCTAAGGCACAAAAGCCGTGATTTCTCCGAAATAGCTACGAGTTGTTCAGTTCATTAAAAAATTCCCACAATTCTTATAATAAAAACCAACTAGATTCAATAATTTCTCAAAGTTATTTTTGGAATAAAACTCTACATGTTTTGAACAGTTCCTCTGTCCATCAACAGGAGTTTTTCACTGTGCACACAGCAATGGCATATGATGGACAGAGGAACTGTCCGAAACATGTAGAGTTTTATCCCAAAAATAAATTGGAGAAATCAGTGCGTCTAGTTGGTTTTATTATAAGAATTTATCACGATACATGGTCACCTGAACTTCAGATTCCCACAAATTATGGTTCTTTTTCGTGCTCATAGGATTCGATCGTTTGGCCCTTTTTTGAGCCAGCTTAATCCATTTCGCATGCTTCCATCTTATTTCTCTAAGTGGGGGTTTTTGTTTTTTTACCTTTTTGTGTCTACGCGTCTTTAAACTGACCCGTTTCTTTCATGTCCTCATAACAAAATTTTGTATGCACGTCTGCCCGATCCATGCTTCACAGTTAACCCATCTCATCCTTCATTTGGTCATATATGGCAAGGGGGACTGATTGTGAAGCTCCCCGTTATACGTTTTTCTCCAGTGTCCAGCCACTCCTCCCTCGGAGCCAAACATTCTCCGTAACATTTTGTTGTCAAATACCCATACTATTTTAGTATTGTAGTCTTCTTGTATATTACGACTTGTAAGTTGGTAGCAGTGTGCTGACTTTGCGAAGTAACCCACTGCCCTGATGATGGGGGTATCAGGTACCTCTTCTGACATCGAACTACGCATTGTCGTATGTAAAACAGCAAACCTTACCGTCACCATGACGGGAACCTCAAATTAACTTTCACCTCTTAATGTGCACGTGCACATGAAGGTGGTAACGTTGTCAGCCCTACGCACAGGCCGCCTTTACCCCCAGGAAATATCCCAGGTACTCATTTCTGTAAGAGGATGAGTCGACCCCAGGGTCATAGCGCGGGCGGAAGGATTACGTCAATGAAAATTTGTAATGACACCAACGGGGGTCGAACCCGTTACCTTCCGGCTTGTAAGTAATACCTAGTGGTCACTTTTTTTTACCACCACTTTTAAGGTTTAAAAATTCTTCGTTCTGCGCGTAGAGAGTATTTGTGTGTTTCGTGTGGACCTCGGTAGCAGCAGCAGCAGCAGCAGCAGCAGCAGCAGCAATTGTTTCGATACATTTCATTAACTGATTTGTTTTTAGGGGTGTTCACAAACGTATGAAAAATGACTTAGCTTCGTCGGGTCTGTCTTTCTGTTCGCCTTTTTTTTTTTTCCGCATGAAACAACTCGGCTCTCACTGGACGGAGTTTCAATTTGATATTTCAGTATTTCTCGAAAATTTGTCGGTAACATTGAAGTTACATTAAAATCTGACGAAAATAACGGGTACTTCACATGAAGACCAATATACATATTTGATAATACCTGGCCCATGTCTTTTTGCAATGAGAAATGTTTCAGACAGAAATGTAGAGAAAATCAAAACAGATTATACGTTTAATAACTTTTTACTTCTCGAAAATCTTTGCGTTTATGAGAATTTGGAAAAATATTGTATAGCTGGTCAGGTCACATGTGACAATATGGCGCATGAACATTGCGTGCTGAATACTTAAGGCCACAAAACACATTCAGAATATGTAACACACTGCTTTTCCACTGCAACGGTGGTTGCACGAACGCGCCTCAGAGTAACGTTATACGTACATTGACTGTTGTAATCGAGCTGTTGAATGTTTACTGCGCGGTATGGGCTGTGCCTTTAAATATAATTCAGGATAATACTCTTCTTGAAATGGTCAGCTTCTATACACACTTAACAATATTAGCCCTAACCATTATCCGGCAATACTCTCTTTTCGCTTGCACCAACACTCGGGCTTCAGTGATCGGCCTGGCGCTTCATACATTGGCACTAGGGTAATACAAAGCCGTAAAGGTGAAGTGATCCCGTTACAGGCCCGGTGTGGCTCAGAGGATGGGTAGAGGTATAGCTCTACTCTTCCATGACCGCGGTACTAGGAGGGGGTGAGTGGTCAGCAGCACGCCCCGGTCGCACTTTACCCCCCGGGAAAGACCCGGTACCCATTTTACAGGAGGCTGGGTGGGCCCCAGGGCCGGTCTGGACGGGCGGAAAGCCTCGTCCCCACCGGGATTCGATCCCGGACCATCCAGCCCGTAGTCAGTCGCTTTACCGACTGATCTACAGGGCCCACAATACAAAGCTGTAGTGTGTAGATATCTATATATACATACATCCATGAACACAACAATATTACAGTTAGTAGCGATATATAATATACAACTACATATTTCGGCGCTGTATGTAGGCCATCATCAGGTTGTCCAAAGAACTTATCCAGTGACTACACAGTAGTAGTCACTTAATAAGTTCTTTGGACAACCTGATGATGGCCTACATACAGGGCCGAAACATGAAGTTGTATATTATATGTCGCTACTAACTGTAATATTGTTGTGTTCATGACTGTATGTATATATAGATATATACACACTACAGCTTTGTGTTATTGACCTAACACAACAGGGATGACACGCCTTGAGATTGACACTACGGTCTCTCACTCCGGAGATCAAATGGCTCGATCTTGGAAGTAACTCCACAGTCTTCGTGGGCAGAGTTTAAATATGCCTGGAGGAGGTTTGCCTGTATTTCCCCCCTTACACTTCCTTGGCGTGATTCAGCTTACCAGGTGATGGATTCTACAGTTTTATCCCAGTTGGTGGTATCTACCTTCCGGACTACAAGGTTCCTGCTTTATTCGTTTATTTAGTAGTTCGTACCACACACGTGTAGGGTCGAATGGTAGGTTTATTAATGAATGATTGATTGAAACGGATGTAGGTGGAAGTGTTAATGACCGATTGTAAGGTATTATCCCAGCATTTGCCTGGAGACATTCGGGAACGCTGCTAGAAACTTCAGTCATGGTATCTGGTCTGTGAGTATGAGCCCAAGAATTCAAAGTTGTAATGTGTGTATATCTATATATACATAGTCATGAACACAACAATATTACAATTAGTAGCGATATATAATACACAACTACATGTTTCGGCCCTGTATGTAGGCCATCATCAGGTTGTCCAAAGAACTTATTAAGTGATTACACAGTATGTGTGGTAATTTTGGAAGGGGGATGAGATCTCGTCTTACACCATAAATCGTGGGATTAGTAAAAGTTGCCAACATTTATATTGATGCGTACTTCATCATGTGAATGCATAGGTATTCATCTTATGATCCTATCAGGCGATTAAATAAACATGACCACCCACCTCGAACCTTAAGATTATGTGAGCCCAAGATCACTGAAATACACTCGACAGCGTCGGCCAGTGTAAGGTACCCTTCGCACCGCCGTCTCTCACACGCCATTCTGGAATTTGGAGTCGCAATAAATCGAGTTTCGCCCTTATCTTTGTTACTGAGAACAAGGGATGTATGAAGAGCGTACCCGTTATCTTGCTGACGGAACAGGGTGGTGTCCGAACACTGTAGCCTGGAAGGCGGTGGTGGATTTGCTGTGGGGTTTGCGGATGGATAAAGACAGACAGTTTGGAGAGTGTTGGCTAAGTTACAAGTTCCCGTGATGAAGCAGGAAAATTAGACGGATGAAGTTGGAACATGACGTCTTACGGTAGGACGTTTGGAGAAGGGGGAAACGGGTGATGCTTTCTGATTCCTCCTCGTCTAATCTGGAGGAGTTGTAACTCTGTGGATACAGAAGTGGTTTATCTTTTTGTAGCAAGAAACTGAATTTGTTTTCCTTGTCTGAAATTAGGAAATAGTCATGGGCTGTGACTGGATCAGGCGGAGTTCATTTTGTTGGACACGTCAGAGGTTTCACATAGCTGATGTTGTGTCGGAAATGAGCAAGAGGAATTTCCTGACTGGGAAAGCAGATTATTTCCCTCTAAAGAGGAAGGAAGAAAGTTCGCCGTAACGTCTATAAACGTGTACCAGACTTTACGGTGCCATGTAGAATACAGTGTAAACCTCTGCCAATCCTTAGTAATATCATCAGCATTCAAAATGACTTCTTGCATTGTCACTAAAATTTAAAAACAATCCTCTTTACGTACTTGCACAACTCACATTTTAATATTATCTCACCGCCTTCTATTTACGTGAAATTGTTATGGTATTTATTACTACGATCTGGTTTCAGTAGTGTGGAATACTGAGGCCTAATTTTGATTTTACAACCCTAAATGGGTCCTGCGGTAGCTGTCACTGTCTGTGGTACCAGGGCAGCTCAGTCAGTGTAGTGACTAGGCTACGGGCTGGACCGACAGGGAATCGCGGTTCGATTTCCACCAGAGGATAGTCATATTTCTTTACTCCAAAGCTTGAAATCCGGCCCGGGGGCGCACCCAGATGCCTATTCAGTGTTTTCTGGGACTCTTTATAGTGAGGTAAAGCAGCCAGGGCGTGAAGCTGACCACCCACCTCGAACTTGTTGCTGAGGTTAAGAATTAAGAATGCCTCCATGGCTTGCACAAGAAGAACTTTATCTTTAACGATGTCTCTGTTGTTAGTTGAACAGTACAGCGTGTAGACGGAGTAGAGGTATTGCTCCTCACATTCATAACCTTGGTACTAGATGGAATTAGCGAACGATGCACGCTTCGGCCGTTCTACCCTGGAGATAGAGCCTTTGGTACCCATCGCTTAAGAGGCTTATTTTCCACCAGAGTAGGGAACATGTTCGTGGTGTGAAGAGAGAGAAAACCAACAAGATGCAACAATCAGATGTTTATTATAAACTTCTGTGTCAACATGTTTCGGGCATCATTATGCCCATCTTCAGGAGAACAAAGACCATGTGTTACTGCATGTGGTGTGCTGTCCTGCGTTGTAGGATGCGAGCACTGCTCGCATCCTACAACGCAGCGCCCCACAACCGCTACCAACCACATCCAGCAGAACCAGCACAGCACACCACATGCAGTAACACACGGTCTTTGTTCTGAAGATGGGCATAATGATGCCCGAAACATGTTGAGACAGAAGTTGATAATAAACATCTGATTGTTGCATCGTTTTGGTTTTCTCTCTCTTCACACTTTGCGCACGATGCACGGTCACAGGAACCTAAAGCTTAAAAAATGTTCGTGGTATTTGTTTCTGTGTTTAGTTTCGGAACTTTGAGTCAGTGTGTAGTGTCTTTGAGTGACGTTTGAAGGAAGATGAAGGAAGGAGCACAGAAAAGGGAGACATTCATTTTTGTAAGCTTTAAGGGCTGGGTGTAATTCTTTTCAGATGTTTGCTAGGGGTGTAGGTTTCAGCGGTTGATTTCTTGCTCCTTACCAGAAGGACTGTACCAACCCTCTGACTTTGGGGAGTTTCCGTTGACTGGGGTCGTAAAAGGGTCTTAGAAGGGTCGAAGTAGGTGTGAGAAGGTTCTGCACGTTTATCTGTTGTGACGAACGGTTTTGTGCTGACGGACAAACCCCAATGTCACGGGCTTCTGTGATGGCGATACTGACATGACTGAAGCACTGGGGTCGTTACATGACTTGAGTGCCAGTTATGGCCATCAAAACATATGATTTGTAAACGAGCCTAATATTTCTCGACCAGTTCCATCCCACACTTAACACTTGCAGCCGCAGAAGGTCACTTTTGTGTTTCAAAATTCCAATTTTTTTTGCGGTAATGTACATCAGTTTACGTTAAAACGTCTGCGAGATTTCCGTCTTCTACCGCCGTGTGGATGAGGTCTTCGCTCTTCTGCGATTTTACGCGGTGTGGGTTGGCAGCTGATTAGCGACGTTTCGGGACAGCCTATCAGTCTCATCTCAATGGTCAAGCAGCCCCAGAAGAGGTGATTACCCAATTTATTGGCTGGTTGACACATAACAATGAACTCTGAGTGTTTCAGCAACAACAGCAGCGTTTATTAAGGTTCGTACTCAGCCGTGATAAAAATAATAACAGATTTTCCCAGTCACAAGAAAGGTAAAGGTTTGCTCTGTCACCTGCCATGAAAGCGCAGAGGACGAGGAAATGTGTAGCTCTACGCTTTCATGAACTTGGGCGCTAGATGTTCGGTGGTCAACGCCACGCCCTGGCCGAATACCTCCCCAGAATAACCCTGTACCTATTGTATATGAGGCTGCGTGGGCCCTAGGGCCGGTCTGTACAGGTGCGGAAAATCTCACCTCCCACCGGGATTCGATCCCCGGATCGTCCAGTCGTACGCAGTTACTATACTGACTGAGCTATCCCGGCCCGTAGTCACAACAGATACTCATTTATATGCTTACTGTTCCAAGGCTAAATGACTGCAGCTGGTGTGAGAGAAGATCCATCAGAACCTGTGTTTTTCCCCACGGCAGACATTGAAATAGCTTCACGAAAGGCGTGAAACGTAATTGAATCGCGGACGGTGATAACGCGCTATGAAATCAACCTTTCTTTTCAGCAGCCACGTGCTTTAGAATGTTTCGGTCATCAACACTGGGAACTGTAGGTGTCTTCTTGCGGTTCCGCCCACATCGTGCACATTCGCAGGCACGTTCGGTGTCGGCTCTTTTTTTACTCTCTGGAATAGCAAGGAGCTGAAGATTAAGATAGTGCAGCCATGGGGAATAACTGCTTGCGACTGTAAGCAATTGGTTATGCTGTTTCCATGGTCCACGGTTCCTGAAAATAGTATAGCTGATCAGCTGCTTTCCACCTGTCATTGAACACGAAAATTCATTTGGATTCTTGAACCTTTGAGCACGGGACAGATAGGTTGTCCCGAAACGTCGGTAAGAAATTACCACTATTGTGCTCGTTGCGTAATGACACAGAAGAGCATAGTTCTCATTGCAGTGTGTCAAAAAGTCAGCCATTGCAGTATATGCGGAAACGTTTGAAAGCTTTCCACGTTTCTGCACACGCCATTGCTCTAATATACTTTCTAATAACGTAGCCCATCCCAAGGTTTCTGTCTCAAATGTTGTACTCTGTAGAGGAGTTTCGGCAACTCTAACGGTTGTCTTCGGTCTCCCTGCGTGCTACATGCTTTGTACATCCTCTCCTATTTTTTAGGCGTGTTATTTAATAATGCTGACAACTGCCGGAGTTGCGTAGTATCGGCGATAGGTGGCGGGAGTGTGGAGTACTGATAGAATGATAATGACGGGGGACAATCACGGACGTACTGGGAGACACCCCCCATCCCAGTGCCACTTGTTCACCACATTTTGTACCTGGACTGCAGTGGGTCTAAACTCGGCTGTGAGGGGCCTGAAACTTCGCACCGTTCGTTGTCACCATTGTAATGTTCGTAGAAGGTTACTTGTTGTTAAACTCCTCATATAGGATTTTCCTGCATCTAGCATCTGTTAAGAAGCCACCGATTCCAGTGCCCCATTGACTAGGAATGTCCCAAGTGAATGCCGGGCTTGTGCCTGAATTGAACCACTACCGCTTCCACCCACGTGTGATTCACAAATACCGCCGTAGAATAAACCATAATTAAACAAGATAGCTCAGTCCGTACAGTGACTACTCTGCGGCCTGGGCGATCCGTCGTCCTCATCCTTGCAGGGGCAAGGATTTTTTTTTCTCTACGAAACGCTGAGACCAGCTCTTGGGCCCACCGGGGTTGTTTTTTTGGGGGGTAAAGCGTCCGGGGGGTAATGTTGACCACTCACGTTTAACTAGCGCCGACATTACGAATTAATGGAGCTGACCCTCCTCTTCCCCCCCCCCCCCCTCTATTTTTTTCGGGCCTGGACCGGGACCA
>Ga0123354_10008506_pt1 | contig 15610 bp, 11 predicted proteins | sample TergutLab28metaG_2_FD_97872 | JGI IMG/M metagenome (GOLD analysis project Ga0123354, IMG submission 97872) | Labiotermes labralis P4 segment gut microbial communities from Petit-Saut dam, French Guiana - Lab288 P4 | ecosystem: Host-associated > Arthropoda: Insects > Digestive system > Gut ...
CTGACGAGACAATAGTGATCTCGTTGGCGCCCAGACCGGGACATGAAGTGGTGACGTCAGAACACCGACGACACAACACGTGGACTGTTGAAGGGCCAGCTGATCCTTTGACCTATTTACATATCGCTATCAGAATAAGAAGAATGAGAGCTAGATGCTGTGAGCGCGGAAATTAAGCGTAGGGATCAGAAACGTGATACTCGAACTTGATTGGCTGAAGATAAAAGTAAATAAAATGTCAATCGAACGTGATTGACTAAACGTGTTGGTGGATAGGGGTGAGAACAATGTTATGTTATTGAAGTTGACCGAGTATCGTTGTTCAGCCACATAACTGGACGCTCAGTATTGTTGTTTTTATTGACGGGGATGCAAACATGAATAATATCCATGGACGTAAAGGGATATACCTTTCGGTGGGCTTGAGAGCTGCCCATTTATCTTGTGGACGAAAATGGACATGAGTTTGACGCCTCCGAGTGGCCGTGGACGGCAACTGACGTCCCCGAACCTCGTGCAATACATGCACTTTGCACTGCCTTGTCTGTAAACTAAGAATCCGTTATCAACAAATATTTAGCCCCTTTTCCTTTCTTTAAAAATAATGTAATTGGGCTTTCGAGGTCACTCTGGTTTCTGTGTGTGTATTTGATCCAAGTAACAAATTTCCAGGATATCCGATAAGATGGCTGTGCCACTTGCCGCTACCCCTACCAGCAATAACAAGTTGGCGGGCGCGCGAGTCCGTTGAGCAGAAGCGACACTCGGCGCCATTTATTTTGGTATTCTGAAGCGACACATGGTAACAGGTGCTGAGGAAGCATCGAACGTTTACACGATAAACATTGTTGTAGAATATAAAATAACAACGCGGATGCCTTGAAAATATTTTCTTTAGCTTTCTTTTTCGTGGTGATAAGGAATCAACAATTTCATACGGTGATAAGTGATAAAGATACTCGTATCTACACACTGCATGCGAAGTAGTGCTTCTAACTCAGTTTTAGCTGACCCCGGTGGCATTGCTATCCAAGGCTTAATTGTTGGAGTCACGGTTTCGAACCCCGCTAAGGTCATAGATGTTCGTTCCTTCTGTTTGTTGTATGTTGTGTAAGTAATCTCTACAACGAACTGATCACTCATTCAGAGGAGTCTTATGGGGTGTGTGTGTGTATAGTTGTGTGTGGTATAGAAACCTTGTCAACGAGATGGCCTGCACCAGATTTGGTCTATTGAGCGACAATAAACAACGTCAGCTGTAAACACTGCACTGGTAGGAAAATTTGAGGTTATGGCCCATGTATTTAGAAGGTACAGAGGGCGTACTTAAATAATGAGTTGTTTGTAAAAATTAAATCAAAAGACAACAAAAAGTAATGTGTTTTGAAATACAGAATTCTATGCAACAGAAAAAGGTTCCATGAGTACAGCTTGGATCCGTTTTGCTCCCTTTCCCCATGTATCCTATTGTTGCTACTGTCGTGTTTCTGGTTCGAGTTTGCTGCGAAGCTTTTCTGTGTCCATGTATGGTGGCTGTAGCTCATAGGCACAACATGTGGATGTCTTTTCTGTGGGTATTTTCAGAGTTTATGTCGCAAAATACGTCATGCGACAAAAAATGTGGGATCATTCATGTCTGACACGTTTTTAACTATCCAGAGTCAGGTTCCGTAAAATACACAAAGGTTTCTGCAGCGGCTGGTTGTTTTAGAGTTTCAATAAATCATAAATTTATGGAAGGACACGACTTCAATATTATCGAAGTTACGAATGTGAAAATTAACGACTTCAATATGCTTACACACTGAAGAAAAGAAGTAACACTGATTGTTTAAATTTACGTATTCTTGCAGGTTATAGACAGTACATTTAAAAACCTCTCATGAATTTATAGAGAGTAACATTTTGAGATTTGTGTCGATATATAAAGAAATAAATAAGAAAATATATATTGTAGAATTTGTAACGCCGAACGTTGTGGATATCCATATTATACATCCGTTTGTAAATATGTGAACAATGCACCAGATGTTAGTTTACAATGTGTCAAAATTTTCGACTTCTTTATATGTCACATTTATAGGCAATCGGCCGCTTATTTTGGGTTAATTTATTAACTGAGTTGATTGAAAGTTTCCTACGATTCTAACGCTATCCGAATTTTCGAGTATGTGCTTTATGTGTTTGAAAATAAATATATGGGCCTGTGTTAATGTAAAATCATTGTAAATTCACTGGAATATTTAATAGTGACACAGTCGGTCGATATTTTTGCTCACGAGAATCGTTTTCATCATAACAGCAGCTCTGGTTGGTTACAACATTTTTACTGAAAGGTTATTGCTTATTGTTCAATAAACTATAAATTAAAAATTTTTGTTTTTGACACTGGAATATTTAACACTCCAGCCTTGTAGGTTATGTCCGTGTGCTAAGTACCCAACAACCTAACGAAGGTGAAGAGCATCTGCTGTGGTGTATGTATTGCTGGCGAGTGATTGCATCCGCAAATTATAGAGCCTGACGTACGCGATGTTACTTTCTTGCTGCTTAGTGAAGGTTACTTTCGCGTTAAACTGGAACTGGAACCTGATTCTAATCTGGAGGTAGCATGCCAGTAGCATGCCAGTATCATGCTACTAGCAGCATGGTCGGTTCCTGTTTAGTATGCGGTGTGGACTCCTTTAGAAAGAAACTGGCGTTTGTTTGAGAAATGACTGCTTCTTTGTTGATTAAAGACTTGTCTGCGTGGGTAAGAGACGGTACTAATCGCGTCATTGGGTAAAAGTTGCCAGATGTTGCGTGATTTTCGGGTGGAATATGAAGAAATCTCTGTAAGTTAAAGTTTAGGACAGTAGATACAATAAGAACTCGCTTATAGGAAAATGCAGTACATTGAAATAGGCACAGCGATGCCGCTTGAAATAAATGGCATTCTGCATGAAAAAGTCAGAAGTCTTGAGAGCATAATAACTCACGAAACCTTGCGTTTCGAATTTTGCTGCGATCATCGAAAACTAGGAATGGGTATGGTATGGGTTTATATGATTACACCTGGTTTTTCGACGTGATAGCGTCGTATGTACAGTGCATTAGAGACAAGTGGCAGACATTTTTCCGTAATTCGTAGTAATGTAATTGTGGCCATCTGTGCTTATTGCTGTACTGTGAGCTGTGCGGAGAGGGGACGACTTGGAGCGTCGAAGCGCTGCGACACATCGTTAAGACGAAGTTTGCTTTATGCACAAAATCTCTCCTGACACGTCGGAAACGCTGAGATAAAGAAATTTTGGAATGCTGAACTTTCCTTTTTATCAATCGCTGGAACATGATCTATCGTACACAAAAACAAAGTTATTAATTCTTACTTTATTAAAAGTTATTGATTTTATACATTTAACCCCAACCATGTATAAATATGTTTTACAACATTTATTTCTTTTTGTTTTAAAGTCATCCTCTTGTGTCGGATTAATGGAAATGCTGAATTGTTGTTCTGAGGTAAATTCGTAGATGCTTGACAACAGAAGTGTGTAAAGTGAAATGTCGTTTGCTGGGTCAATACCAAATTGTGGGAAGTACCTTCTATTTGGTGTTGTTACTTTTATTTTATTCTGTGCTTTCGAATTTTCTGGTACTTTTTATTTCCTCAAGAAAGAAACGCAACAAAATGCCGCAAAACTTAAGAAAGCAGCTTTAAATTTTGCAGGAAATTTTCGCGTGTTCTTATATTCTTATTTTGTTGACAAGCAAGGGTATAATACATTTAATTTTAAGACTAGTACCAGCTGTAGTGGTATAGCGACTGGCTACGGGCTGGATGGTCCAGGGATCGAATCCCGGTGGGGGCGAGATTTTCCGCACCTGTCCATACCGGCCCTGGGGCCCACCCAGCCTCCTGTACAATGGGTACCGGGTCTTTCCCGGGGGTAAAGAGCGGCCGGGGCGTGACACTGACACCTCACCCCTTCTAGTACCATGGTCAAGAAAGAGTAGAGCTATATCTCTAATCCCCCTATGGGCCGTACGGCCTGTACAGAGCCTCGGTGCCTGTACGAGGGTACACTTCACCTTTTACTTTTACCAGCTTTAATAGAGGATATGATGCTTTAAAACAAGGGAACAAACAAACTCACATCATTTTGATTTACTTATGCCCTGGTGTAAGTAATGTAAATAAATAATGGGGTAAGATGTCTTTCTTTAAATTAATTCTTTTTAAATACATAAACAAGCACACAAATGGTGCAAGTGGAAAATGATATTATTAATTGTCAATTGAAGTAGGCTGGCTAAATTAAATAAGAATTGTGAAGTTGTACGACTAACTTCGGGCTGAAATATCAACACCTACCTTTTTTTTCTTCAAAAATGTGTGTTTATGCCGTGCCATACTATGCGATACGTGGATTTAGCGTAACTTTAAAATAACATCACATTACCTTGCATTTATGGTTGTTGTGTTATTTGGAAGGAGCATGCAGTTAATATTATTTCGCGTAAAATCGGTCCAAATTGTAATACACATATTGTACCCCTAGAACGGAAACTTGTTCCTCTTTGTTTCTGTAGCAGAGTGAGTTGCACAGGAACCACGGAAGGCAATAATTCGATACAAATATGTAAACATTCGTAGCGAACTAACATTTGTAAATACAAAACGCGTTCCGAAATCGGCTGAGATCTTTGTAAGTTTTTACACCAATCGCCTCTGTAATTCTTGGACAAGGTTATAGTATTCTTAATCATTACGTTAGTGAGGATGCTTCATATTTAACAATATCAGCATTAGTGTCAGTATCAGCAGCAATAATAGCAACGAGAAATATACATAACTGACAGTGAATTCACCCTTCGGTCATAAAAAAATTATTACGAATTTTATTTCCCAATTTCGCTCCTACATATTACCTGTAGTTTAATATGAAAAATCTGCCTGAAACACGAGGCTTTTCTAAATTTATATAATTATTCAGTATCTACAGCACATTGATCACAGTTCTTCGGAATCACAAATGCCAGTCTGTTAACGTTGCTTGGAGAAATCGTTATTTTTTCTGAGAATGATACGAAATAAATAAATTCTATCTTCAAGTGCAAACCATATGAATGTTAAAGCAGGTGGTGCATACAGTTATCTGTTTATTCTAAGCGGTTAGAAGGGGAAATAAAAGTGTATGTAAATATAGTTCAAGTATTTTGACGTTTTGCTGACCGTGCATCTCAGTATATTTATCTCGGTAATTAACCAACTTGATGCACAAAATTTTTGTTTTACAATAAGTTTTTTTCTTGCCTCTACATGTTTCGAGCACATGCGCTCATCATCAGGAGGTCAAAATTGCATTACACAGCTCTCTCAACCTGTGCACGAGACGGCCACCTATAGGTGTGATGATACCAGAGGCTGTTTAATGCAATTTTGACCTCCTGATGATGAGCACATGTGCTCGAAACATGTAGAGGCATGAAATAAGCTTATTGTAAAACAAAAAGTTTGTGCATCAAGTTGGTTAATTACTGAGATAAATATAGTTCAAGTAATTCTCGAGGATGGTACACTCGTGGAAGAGTTAAAATGTCTTGAATTGCACGTGGTTACACCGTCTCATTCTGTGCCTATACTCTTTAATGTACTGCTTTTTTATTTTACGGTTGTGTGGGTTAATTAGTTACACTTTTCGTTTAGTCTTAACAGATAACTATTTGAACTACAGAAGAGCACTTTTTTAATCCTACATGGATATGGATCGAGCCCTATGAGTTGCCTGTTTGTGTGCTATGAATAATTCAGGGCTATAAAATTTTAAACCGCTAAAATCAACATTGTAAATTTTGATTGGATATTTTATGTCTACCAGTTTACCCTCGCAATAGTGTTATTTGTATGTGCTGAGTGCGGAAAACTCACTTGCCGTTACACTGACGAGTAAACTTTGGTCCGACACTTGTATCGACCGGAATTCACTCGTAATTATTGTTCATTTGTATACATTTACTTTACAACAGCATTTTAAATTATGACAGGAAATGGATGCGGTTAGCTATATCACGATTAAGTCCGTAGTTTAAAACCACTGAAAAAGCAATTTCTTTGCTCGTGTAACTTTTGTATTACGAAAAAAAAGTACAATGTGATTCAAAAAGATGGACTCAATTTCCTACGTCTATATTTCCTGTACTGTACATGGTATGTGAATGATCTATGTGTACATAACTTTTGAAAGGAAAAATCCTAGATTTTAAATTGCCATGAGAGTGCTCGCCTAGCCTACAGCTGTGCAGCAACTTCAGTTGAGAGTAAAATGGCTACTATGCAGCACAAGAACTTTTGCGTGTGTCAGAGGAGAATGTGAGACGAATTCAAAAGAGCGTTAAGCGTAGCCCACACAAGTCAAACCGTAGAGCGGGAAGAGAACTTAGAATACTGCAACCAACTGTCTGGCGTGTGTTGAGGCGCCGTTTACTGTTGAACTGAGTCCATCTTTTTGAATCACCCTGTATTTCTCACGAACACCTAATGTCGGTAACTGTAGAAGTTGTGGTAATACAATTGAAATGACACCAACGTAGTGGAATCGGTGCCGGTAACTGAAGATATGCATAAACGTTTCGAGGTGAAAGAGGACGCTTCAATACAGACTCAAACATTCATGCAACAGAGTTCCTTTGTTGTCATTATATGTCCCAGTTCGAAATTACTACCATATCGTAACAGTGCAGAAACTGTTATCACTTTCTTTTATAATAGATGTTAAGATATTACTACGAATTGTTAATTTATGTATGGGTGATGCCATTTCTACTTCGTTCGACACAACCCATTTAATTAAAATATAATGAATGTGTGTTTGTGTGTTGCTGCCAATAAAAGTCTTCCTGAATTTGGCACTTTGTCGTTAGGTGACGGTGTTATTTTTAGGTAAGAACCATACTTTTTTGCATTATTGAAAATTTATGATACGCAGTATTAGAGTAAGAATTAAAACTAACGAAGAATTGAGATCCAAATACACGTATAAATCCCAAGATATTGTGGCCGTAATAAAGATTCGAAGACTAGAGTGGCTTGGACTTGTAAGTAGAATGAATGAGACCAGGTCTGTAAAGAAGATTTTTGAAGGAAAATTAGAAGAAAAAAGAGGTAGAGGACGATCCAGACTCAGGTGGGTAAACGATGTGGAAGACGATTTAAGGAAGCTTGGCATGAAACGATGGAGAATGTAAACATTGAATAGAGAAGAATGGGCATCAATTATAAGGGAAGCCAAGGCAAAACTGAAAGGGCCGTAGCGCTATAGGAAGAAGAAGAAGAAGAAGAAGTATTAGAATAAACGTTACGTACACACAGTGTTCAGTCGGTGATATTTTGTGGATGTAATTTCTTCTTAAGTCGTATTAGCAATTGTGTAATCCTCACGCAGATTCTGATGTAGAAATTGAAAGCAGACACTGCTGAGATGCGAAATGTTGGGTGTTTCCGTAAGCCAAACTATAAAACATGTAACATTATCCTGCATAGCATGGTAGTGTGAGGAAATGACTTCTACTTGATGTTTGGTGAAACCGCTCAACTCGGACTTAGGCCAACTCATTTTTGAGATTTCTATATAAAAAAAACACACACACACGCACGCACGCACGCACACACACACACACACACACACATATGGAACAAGTGATCAGCCGGTTTCAGAGCCTGCTACCTACACAACACACAACAACAACAACAACAAATAGGCATCCATACCCTAAGCGGGATTTGAACCTGTTCTCGCAGCAATCGAGCGGCCGCAGACTACGCCTTCTCTAGCACGGCCTCCGGGAACAGCTTCTCCTGCTGTATGAGTCTGAGATGAAGAGTAGTAGTAAATTCTGAAAAATTACACAAAATTTAATCAGTCGGTGGTAATGTGTGAACATAAATAGCAACATTTCAATTCAAGGCAAATTTTCACTAGTTTCGGGTGTTCTCTTGATATGAGATGGGCCATTCGTTCAAAGCATCTGAAGTTCTACTTATTTTCAAAGAACATGAAGACTTGTATGTGGTATATATTTTGTATGGAAAGATATTGTTAAGGGGCGTCGGCCCAACATTTCTATGTCCAAAGAATGTAAGTATTTATAGAATCTCTATTTAAGCGTAACGTTTTTTTTTCGCAAACATAACATATAAATATTTAGGACTAGCAATCTGTGAAATAGAAAGGCAGAGTTTAAAAATTCGCTCAAGATTCCTTGTCACTTGATCGGTTTGCTAACCCAATGCATAATCCCCGAATAGGAGGACAATTTCTCATTATGTATTTTTCGAGGATCTTCATGGGATTTCTTAGCTATTGTATTCCTGACTGAGCATGCCAAGTCCAAGCTTAATTTCGCCCCTTGAGGCCAGATTTTGAGCTGTCAATTCTTCTAGGATCTGACCTCGTGTCGCTGGGTTAGTGGCTTCCGACGTTTTCAAGGAACGTGACGGCTGTATCTTCATGAGTCAATGGGCCAAGAGAAAGAGTCCAGCTGTCGAGGAAGTATTCTTCGACTACTTGACCCTCGAAAATAAAGGCAAGACGTTTCATCGGGACGCCAGGTATCCAACGATATGGAGTCACATCTCAGAAAACACTAATCATCACCTACACCATCTAAAGGAAAAATAACAGGGTGATGCTAAGGAATACAGCTGTTCATGTGATTTGAATTGAACTGGATCAGAATAGTGCCCAATATTTGGCTTTAATATTAGTGTCATTTCAACCTCCGGGTTAAGGCGAATGAGTACTTCTGAATTTCTCACAACCATCTTTGTCTTAGAGCATGGCGGTTAACCATATCTTCGGCGAAATCTGTTCAAATAATGAGGCTTTCGATTTATAATCGAGATGTGTCCTGGTGGAATCTCGGCTTGGACGTCGAATGACTTAACTGAGGTTTCCGTCAGCCCTTCCATGAAATGTCGGATGTAGGATCTGAAGTTAGGCCACGACATGTTTCTCCTATAAGTATTTCTATTTAATATTCGCTAGCTATCCAGTCGTTCAACTTCATACAGTGGGAATTATTTAGAGCTTTGCTAAACAACGCCTAAACAAAGAAACAAACAAACATATTAGAATGGTATGTGAAACAATAGTGTGATATTTGTGGTGGATGATGGTTGGGTTCAGAATATAGGGCCGTTACTGTGTTTCGGACAAGCGAATACAATGTTCAATATTATTGAAAGCATTGTTACAGTCATGCAGGTTTAGGAAGGTTGTGTTGCTGTTTTTGCATTCTCCACTTTGCGCAGTACCTCCTACACTGTGTGTATAAAATTACGGTGTCTATGTACGTGCTGATAAACAGAAACGGTCTGCAGTTCTGCAGTAGTGGGTGTAAAGAATAGAGGGCAATCACTGTTGAAAAAATACAGCCCAAGAGCTCGCGAATTGTCAGCTGAAAAATACAAATAACGTACAGCTGACATCTTCTGTTACGTGTAGTATTGGGTTCGAGCGTACCAAAACCATGATGGAGTCTGTGTCATCTGTATTGCGTATGCGCATTCTACGACCTTAATAGAATCTGCACATGTACCTATTAGACTGCAAGCTGATGTAACTTGTAATGGGTTCAGCTAAGTCCGGTGCACGGGACGGTCACCTACAGAGTGTAATGATACCAGATGCTGTATAATACAATTTTTACCTCCTGAAGATAAGCACATAGTGCTCGAAACATGTAACGGCATATAATAAATCTTATTATAAAACAATAATTTGTGCGTTAAGTTGGTTAATTACCAAGAGAACACGTTAAGTTTCGGGGAACTGAGATGTATGTGATTGAGCATAAGCGAGTCTTTGCTTCGTCTCTCAGATGCTTCGTCTGTCAGGGAGAGACACCACTTTTCGAAAATATTCCGTAAATTGAAGAAGCAATACTTAAATGGAAACTCTTGGCCTTTATTTAAAATAATAAGGTAGCGTGGGTTTAGAATGTAATATGCGTTGTGAAGGTTTTGTAAAAACGAATGTTCTTAATGTTAAGCTTTTTGCGAATTAAATTTTCGGGATTCACATCCGCTTCTTGTTGGTTTTCTCCCCTAGCAATTTCCTGCTCCAGGCGACGTATTTGTCTCTATAAGCAGAACTTATCTCTCTCAGCCAGTTTCCAAAACTCGCTTACTCAATCCAGCCATCTCTTTTTGTTGTTGGAGGCTACTTCTTATAGTACTCACAGAACTTGTTGGTGTACATTTTCAGATCTGCCTTGATCACAACTGTCTTTCTCTGGTACGTTCTTTTAGAAGTTTTTAGATCTTTAAGGACTGAAGTAATTGGACTCTTTACCTTTGATTTTTTATCTACTCTTGACTACTATTGCTCCATGCTTTATAACCTTTACTCGATGTTAGCTTTTTCAGCGAGAACAAACGGCAATTGTCTTGTTGCAGTAGGCTTTTTGCTGTGTAGTTTCGCTACTGAAGTCTGGAGTGAGTAATTTATTTACGCGAAGTATGAGAGAACACTGTATTCTAGGTACTTCCTGAATGTCCTGCGGGAATACATAAGATACGTTAAGACATCTTTCCTGGAAGTAGACGGTATAGAAATTGGAGACGCTAATTCAGATGCTTGCTGAAGTTCAAAGGAAAAATTTATGTTGATTCGAAACACTAGTATTAACACCAATTTTATATTTTCTTCCAATAAACCAGGTTAATGCACACAATTTGATGTCAAATGGTTTCCTTTTGTGACCTCTGTTTTATTCGAGCTACGGATTTTTAAAATAATATTTCGAAGGCTCATAAATGTCTTGTTGGGAGTTTGAGAGGTACTAGAACAGCGACGTGGCAGGAAAACGACAATACACATCATTTTCAACAGCAGTCTGACACATTGAAGGGAAATGTAGTAAGATACAATGTTAATAAAAATCCAACCAGATGCAACAGTATGCAGATATTTATTTACTACAAAGTCACTCTACATGTTTCAAGTGTCACAGCACCCATCATCAGGAGTACTAAAAACTGCAACCGCAACCTCCGGTACAGGTCATAATACTGGTGCAGATACTTCCCTCCAACGTGGCCCGATCGAAACATGTAGAGTGACTTTGTAGTAAATAAATATCTGCATACTGTTGCATCTGGTTGGATTTTTATTAACACTGAATTATGAAGCACGGAACCATGAGTTTAAAATTTAAAATATAGTAAGATACGTTACTCTCGAAGTCTGTAGTACCTTCCCTGAAGGCTTGTGTGTGCGAATATGCTTTTTGAACAACTTAATTGATAGGTCGGTACGAATTTATGGCGTTAGAGTGTTCATTTATCTGCCTTACATAGCTTAAAGGGCGTTGGAAGTCCTCGACTACAATACTTAAATTAAGTTGCCAGAAACCAGGAGCTGTCAGTTATAAAACCATAAAAAGAATGGTTTGCAACAAATCCGGGTGGAAAGCTGACAACCAATCAGAAGAGTGAAGAATAAGAATAAGAACAAGACCCTGGTGGTAAGTCATCATTAAACTTGTGTTCTTTTTTGTTCACAAGATTTGTATTTTTAGAACATGAGCAGAAATTAACATTCAACATATTTTCCAGATGTCAAAACTTGAATACTTCGTGGTCCTTTATTGTTATTACTTGGAAAAAGTCTATTATTTTAAGTCACTTGTGGTCAACTGGAAAATATTTCTATGTGTTTCAGGGAGTAATTTTTGGACACTACTTCCTCCATCAAATAAATAAAATCCTTAAAAAATTTCTTCCTCTCAGTTTCGTGAATAATAATGATTCCTGTAGCTAAATATTTCAATTTTCAGCTCATTTAAATTGCTGTAACTCAACATTCCTGTAGCAAAACTGTGTCCGGTTATGTGAAGCTGGTGTTGAGAATGTCTAAATATGAGCAACGATTTTCACTAATCAGTCAGTCCACACAGGCCTGAAAAAGGCAAAGTGGTGGTACAGTTTGACGTTGGGTGACCGTGCATCATGATAAATTCTTATAATAAAACTAACTAGATGCACTAATTTCCCAATTTGTTTTCGGAATAAAACTCTATACGTTTCGGACAGTTCCTCTGTCCGTCATCAGGAGTTTTTCACTGTACGCACGGCATTAGTATACGTCGTACAGGTTTGCTGACAGCTTGCATGCTGTCAGCAAACTTGTCAGACTGCAATTTCACTGGGATTACCTGAACCCAACAAGTTCAAGAATGCGGGACCTCTCCCATTGCGGCATCTCTCCTGAACTTGTTGTATTTGCGTCGTCTGTTTCTTCATTACATTATTTTCCCATCCAAAATTATCCGATGTTGACATCTCTCCCCTGCGTGCTACATATCTCTCATAATTGGTCCTACCTGATTTGTTTGTCCCTGTAATATTCTATGAATTTTAGGCCCATAATTTATGAAGGTTTTCATTATGTGTTTATTCTCTCTCCATGTTGCTTCTTCTCTCTCAGATCCAGTTGTTCTCCTCCGCGCCTTGTTCTCAGACAGCCTTGAAACTGTTATTGCTGCATTTGACAATACCCGACTTCCAACATGTCATTTAGGATATAGAGATCATATGGAACGACTTCAGACACGAACTTCGACATTCTATTCACTCTATGTCGAGCAACGAGTTAGATGTTTCGCTTTGGCTCTACAAATACGAGCCAAGCTCAGCAGCGCGCTGACGATACTCGTTCTCAGAAGCAAGGGTTTTATTTGACACGAAAAGAAATTGAATACGGTATCTACTGGATAGTCTAAAGATAGCGACTTTGTATTGTTTTCGATCACACTTGAAACCTCGGCTGGTAACGCAGACAGGAAATGATTTATTGAAGTCACAGAGTGTTATATCACAAAATAAATAGTGTTTTCTCACTGAAACGGTGTTCAAATTAATTGCTACAGTATTTCTGCCCACAGAACGAGACTAGAGAAAGTGAAAAATGCGCTTTTCGAAGCCGGACTTTAATTTTATTGCTGCTTTCATAAACGTAATTTATTATAAAAATAATGTGGAAAATTGATTTGATCCGATGTTGTCAATTTTCTGGGATTTTGCGCTGCGCCATCTCGCGCTTTGTTACAGACCTTTGGAGGCAGCATATCGGTCCCATCTTCAGGGATAAAGAAGAAATATCTCGAATCTGACTCTCCTGTATGAGGAATTTCATGATTATTTCCAGAACTTTCAACGAAGTCCGTGAACAATTCCATAATACATCCCGCAGTCACCTTTGTATTCTTTTCGGGTCACCATTTCGAATCAGACACTCTAGAATAAAACCCCCCTCTAACTTCCAGTGGGCACTTCGTGCACCATCACGTTTCACATTTTGAAAGCACTACATTGTGCCCAGAGAATGTACTTGTGTGTTTCGTTGATCCAACAACAAAATGTCATTATTTCGCTGTAGCGAATTAGACCTTTCGATTTTTTTTATGGAGACGGAGTGTGTTTTCTGCGCGGTACGAATGACTCAGGTCAAATTCCATTTTTTAGAGGGCTAATAGTGACGCTTTTTATAACCATCACTTACTCTATTACAATTTAGCTGTCTCTTTATTTTCCGTCAACACAAATGATTTATTCTGGTTAGCACAAACTATATGTGATTACTCCTTATCTGTGCTGCTCAGTTTTCCTTTTCCATGGAAATTATTACTGATGGTCGTTATAAATTTTATTCCATTTACATGAAGTAAAATCACAAACAATAAAACAACATCAGTGATTACATTGCTGTCCATACATACATATATAAATATATATATATAATATATATACACTTAATAAATTTTAAGTAAAACATAATTTTATGTTACGCAATGAATCTCACCACCATTGCACAATTCAAGTAGTCTTCTACAGTATTCTAGAATACAGTCCATTATTATAAACTGACGTTATTTGCAGAATATACGAAACTGAATAGAATATTCTATGATACTCATACCGTGCAAGTTTCCACAATCAATATATTTTCCAACATATGCACTTCGTGATACAGTATACATAACACGTATAAAAACTCCTACATGTTTCGGCATCCAAGTGCCATCTTTAGGGAATTTCGATAACAGAAGTTTACAAGCCAGCCTGCTAATTTAAGTTTGTTCTTAGTTACAAGCTTGATTAAAACATTATTTGTTAAAATACATAAAATGTATAAAACCTATGAAATTGATGTAGTTGATAATTTAGAATGTTTTGATTATACATTAATTGTTAGTCGCCACGGTAGTTGTCAGCTCTCGGTAGAAATAAATGTGTGTTTTGGTGTTTTGTTCATCTATCAGGGATCCTTCATAGAAAAAATCCCGTAGACATGAATCCGTTATTTACTCTCATTCCTGAGTGAAATACTCAATGCGCAGGTGCGTATAAACTATTATGTTCGTCACTACAACGCTGCTGAACAAACTTCAGTAAACTACACTGCCCGGCAACACACACAAAGCACGGTATATCAGGTATGTACCGTCATATACACAGTACAGTTATTACGTCTTATTTTTTGCGATGTATTTTCGTAACCTCTTAACCCAAATTTGCCAATAAAATTAGAGGATGAGATAGGACAGATTATAGGTTTGTATACACTGCCCATATTAACATCTCCGAAACAGCAAATGAAGTGATCACTGTTTTTGTATTACGTCGGAATATTGATACACAAAAACTGACAACTACCCAGGCGAATTGTAACTAATGCATTATGAACACACTGTAAATTAATGAAAATATCTAATTTACATATTTTATACATTTTATGTATTTCAACATATAAGGTGTTAATCAAGCTTGTAACTAAGAACAAGAAATAAACTAGCAAGGTTGGCTTGTGCACCCTTGATGTAGTGATTCCCCTTAAGATGACACCTGGGTGCCGAAACATGTAGGAGTTTTTATATGTGTTATGTATATTGTATCACGAAGTGCATTTGTTTGAAAATATGTTGATTGACGGAACAGAATATTCCGTATGCTGAGTATGCCGTGGACTGGGCGATCCTGGCTTTAATTACCGGCAGAGACAAGAGGAAATGAGGCTTGCAGGACGACCACACTAACTGTGGGGCTCACCAATCACAGAGTACCGGGGACGCGATGTTTATCGCTCATCTTCATCTACTGCCAAGCGTAAGAATGTTTGGAGGTGTTCCTGTAATCCATACCTACAATTTCATGGCGTCCATAAGGACAACGTCATAATTACATACTATTTGACAGCACCACATAATATACCACGTAGATGAAATGTTTATTTGCAATCTGAGGTTCCCAGGTGGTGTTTGCACGAAATATACAGGGCTTTTCATAATGTACTCCGGGAATACAAAAATTTATTATTGGAAAGCCTTAGGACACATGTTTACAAAACCTGTACAGATAGAAGGAACAACTCATTTTTTCCCCCCAGTAAATTGTTTTTCATTGCACTTCACATTTCTGCCGCTAGGCGATGCGAGTTTATGTAGTGAGGAAATGGCCGCTGCGGGGGAGAAGTCATTTTGTATGTTGGAATATCACACGAGTAAATCTGTGGTTACTGTGCAACGTGCATTTCGTGCAAAGTATTCGTCCCACCATTGCCACGTGACC
>Ga0123354_10008507_pt1 | contig 15610 bp, 9 predicted proteins | sample TergutLab28metaG_2_FD_97872 | JGI IMG/M metagenome (GOLD analysis project Ga0123354, IMG submission 97872) | Labiotermes labralis P4 segment gut microbial communities from Petit-Saut dam, French Guiana - Lab288 P4 | ecosystem: Host-associated > Arthropoda: Insects > Digestive system > Gut ...
GGGGACCCTCCCCGGGGGGGAGCCCTCCCCCCCCCCCCCCCCGGCCGCCCCCGCCCCCCCCCCCCTCTCTGTTGAGGGGGGCGGGGGGGCCCCGGGGGGGGGGGGGGGGGGGGGGTAAAGTGGCTGGGGCGTGGCATTGACCTCCCACCCACACCTAGTGCCGAGGTTAAGGCAGGAGTGGAGCTATACCTCTATGCCCCCTCTGGGCCTTTGTGGCAGGTTACAGGGTTGAAATTTACCATTTGCCAGAGTTGAATGTATGGTCACATCTGCTTGTGTCATGTCTTGTGTGGTTTAATTGGATTTTATCTTGGGGTGCCAGTGACAGTTTATGTATGGCAATAGAAATTGTGAAACTGGTACTATGGAGATGGTGGGAATAGGAACATTAATGCTTCTAGTATGTCCTTGTGTAATAGAGTGAATGGTCACGATAATTGCAACATAGTGCTAAACAATGTAGAATGGAGCATTGGTTCATACAACAATAAAAAAATCCAAAAATATGGTAATTGGAAGTCCAGTAAACTGCCAGTGAAAACAATGTTAATCCAAGTCTGGATAATGCTTGTGAAATCTTTGATCTTCGAATTTGTTAATGTTAGAGTAAAACAAACTTCAAGGCGATATGAAATGGGGACTGTCTGTACTAAGGGACTGGCAGCCATATTTAACTCATGAGAGGTTGTTAGTTCTGAAAAAAACATTGTGACCTTTGGCTAGCTAGACCTTATGTGCATGTGCTGTTGGAGTAATGCATGACCCATTACAGGTTAAAAGACACTTGGCGATTGCTGTTGAACCCAACACCATCTGAATTTGGTTGAGTTTTAAGTTCTTCTGGGATGTTACTGCATCATTGCTTGTCTCTTGAAGGTTGGAGTGATAGGACGTCCTGAAACATTGGTTTCTAAATACCAACTGATGCTGAATAACATGCCACAAGGGAGAAGACCTTGTTTACACTGTGGTGTGAGCCCAAAATCACACATGACAAGTTGAAGGTTTAGAATCTCTTTTGTCTACCTTTGCTCTCTGTATTAGGAAGTGAACTGTGATTTGTTGTAATGTTGTTTTCCCATCTCTGGCTTGGTACTGTTTGTGCCTGGTAATTATTAAAATTAGGGTCTTCAGCGATGTGTTTCTGTGGACTTCGGTAAAGTGGTACCTGAGTTTTGAAGGACCCTGCTGTCTTCATCTTTTAAGTTCTCTTCTCTGAAGCTGGAAGTAGCAGTTTCCTCAAAAATGTTGGTACCTCTCTAGACCTCAAATCCAGAGTTATGGCTTATGCTCACAAATACTGCTGTATCCTGTTGGATGGAATAATGATGGATGGATGGGTTCACTTTTTTGAACAGAGAACAGAACATTGAAGCTGGCTGGTTTGTTGCTGGGCTTTGTGTAGGATATTTCATTCCAATTTAAGTACAGGACTACTGTTGCTTGTTGTGTCCCATGATCTGGGTTGCTGTGCCCATGATTGTATCATGGTAAAGGATGGTGGTGACCAGGTGGTGTAGTCAGCAGATTGATTTTGGGGAGTATATTATTGGAGTTTCACTGCGTGTTGGTTGAAAACCCCTACAGATGAATAGCTTACCATGTATTAAAAGTGGTTTATTGCTTGACTTACAGATAAATAGGCCATGTTCATAATCTGATAAAGATACTGTATTTATTGTGATTTTATTACGTATTGTGACATGTTTAAAAGATTTGGTTCATCACGTGCTTCCTTTATTTCGGCTAGGTGGTGCAGAGTGCCTGGTTTTCAACAGTGCCTCAGTACAATACCTCAATGAATGGAAAAGACTATACAGATATTAGTTATGGAGGCTGAATATAGCTGCTTGTATGATATTATTAATATATTTCCAAAATAATAAAGTGACATTATGAGTGTTGTGAAATAGATTTTATGTGGTTCTACCTGAACTCCCATCTATAGATATAGCCAATGTTGCCCCTTGCTTGTTGCATAGAACATGTGTGCATCCAGAATCTTGTGCAGTGATATGTATCTTGCAGTGTTGATATTGCTGGATGTCTGTCACATGATTGTCATTTTTATTTCATCCAATTTCTGCTGTGCTGCTTTATGATAAAGGTATAGGTATGTATTATATGTGGGCTGGGTAGCTCAGTCAGTATAGCGACTTACTACAGGCTGGATGGTCCGGGATCGAATCCCAGTGGGGACAAGATTTTCCGCCAGTCCAGACCGTCCGTGGGGTCCACCCAGCCAACAGTAAAATGGGTACCAGGTCTTTCCTGGGGGTAAAGTGCGGCCGGGATATGCTGCTGACCACTCACCCTCTTCTAGTGCTGCGGTCATGGAAGAGTAGAGCTATGCCTCTACTCATCTTCTGGGTCACACCGGGCCTGTAACGGGATCACTTTACCTTTACGTTTTTATGCATTATATATAACACCAGATCTCCTGCCTGTGAATGTGAATGGCTTTAATGTTGGCAGGATTGTTACAGGAAAGTCAGACTGTTAGATGTTTTTGGCCAGTTGGCAGTATTCTGCATGTGTACACTGCTGTGGATTGCAGTCAATGTATGAGTCTTGAGTGTGTGAGTTAATAGTGTTGTTTTCTGTTATGTTCTGTCTGGATGTAGGCATGCATAGATTTAACGTCATGCTTGATATAAACTGAACATCTAACAAACAGTGAACAGTAGAAAGTGATAGATGCAATGTTAGAGACATTTGTGAGAGAACCTACATGTTTCCTATGCAAGTTGAGCCCAGATGTAATTAACTCTACTCTGACTGTCATGGTCAAAGCAGTTTTTGGCAGTCGAGGGAAGTACTAATATTCTGTCCCCAATAAAATACTGGTGTAACCGTGTTCATATACTTGGGTACGCTAATCAATAATGATAATAGCATAGAAAAAGAAATATGAAGACGTATTTTGGCCGGCAATAGAACTTATTTTGCCGCTGTAAGTCCCTTCAGGAGTCGACTTTTATCCAGAGCTACTAAAATTATGTTATATAAGAAACTAATAAGACCGGTAGTGTTGTATGGAGCGGAAGCATGGAAGTTGATGAAGAAAGAACAAGAAGCTATGCTAATTATTGAGAGGAAAATATTTCGAAGAATATATGGTCCTAAATATGTGAACAGGGAATAGAAAAGTTGGACGAATCGAGAACTAGAAGAGATGAGCAAAGGAGAAAATATAGTAAAATGGATAAAAGAACGAAGGATAAGTTGGTTAACGTCACCTAGAGAGAATGGAGGAGGATAAGATGCCCAAAAAGATCTTCACTCAAGAACTGGAAGGGACAAGACGAAGGGGAAGACCCAGGAAAAGATTGAAAGAGGAAGTAGAAGGAGATCTTCAAGTGCTGGGAGTGAGAAGATGTAGAAAGTTGGTGATGGATAGAAAAAAAATGGAAGGATATTGTTCAACAGGCCAAAGCCCACAGTGGGCTGTAGTGCCAATTGAAGAAGAAGAAGAAGAACAATAAAATGCTGAAGTGTGTGTCTAATCTGCTTCCTTGGTTTAAAATACAGATGCTGCATGCCTACTAATTGAGAAATAACCTGCTACACCATTGCTTCTCTTTGCATTGTTTTGTGCAGACACATGCTAAGATTTCTGTTTTGAGGTATAACAAACTATGTTTTGTGATTACCTGAAATACAGTTTTTCTTTTTGACACGTCACTGTAAGAATCTCAAATCTTATTTTGTAATTATTATTATTATTTTTTTTTTGTTTACAGGACACAGAGAACAATCCTCCTGTGCAGGAAGATGACGCGCAGCAGCTTGTGGATCAGGTACTTTTCAGGAACTTGTAATTGTTTCACTCTCAAGGATTGAATGTTTATAAAACAGACTGCATTAACTGTTTCAGGACATGGTTAAGATACGGAATTTTGGTGATGGATTACATTTGAGATTGTTAACACTTTAAAGCTTAAGATTAACCTAAATTGTATTTGAATCAGTTATTTTGAAAAGGTAACATGTAGTTGTGGGGACTGTGGTGGCACAGTGGCTAAGGTACTGTACTACAAATCAGAAGGTTGCTGGTTCGATCCCAGCTGGTGTCATCAGAATTTTTCATTGACATAGAATCCTTCCGATCACACCATGGCCCTGGGTTCGACTCAGCCTGTAACAGAGATGAGTACCAGGAGCATTTCCTGGGGGTAAAGGCGGCCGTTGTGTAAGGCTGACAACCTTACCACCATCCTGTGCCATTGTCACGTAATCTGGGGACCTTAACTTCCTGGAACCCTCTGGGCCGCTACAGGCCTGTAATGGGACTGCTTTACCTATTAACATGTACTTGTACATGTTAATAGGTACAGGCCATGGAACAGTAAGATTACAGTTGTTTTTATAAATGAACGTGGTGAGAACAAGGAAAGCTGATTTAGCACTATGGTGCAAGAAACACAAAATTTAATAATAATGAAAAAAGTTGCATGTTACGTTTGAGATAAGCATTTACAATTTATAGATTCAGTTTGTACCATGCAGTTCAGCTTGGTTATAGAAACCATTCGGTTAATGTATTTGGAAATATTGGTTTTGAGAGTTATACAAAATGTGTTGTGTGTGGATGCCATAAAAATTTTAGAAATCAAGAATTTTGGTACATAAAGTAACGACTCGGCTTTAAAGGGTTAAACTTTAGAATGTTTTTGCAATAATATTGTTTTATGGTACACTTTAAAATCTATACCTCCCCTTTTACCTGAATCCAAATAACTGTCCTAACAACTGAAGTTTTTTCTTCTCAGTATTCCGTGCTCATTACAATATGCTCCGTCTGCCTTGGCCATCTTCGAGTGTTGAAAAGGAAAATACAGATTTTTTTGGGCTTTGTATCTGTGGAGCAAGTTTGTAGATTATCACTGCAGATATAAAACTAAATCTTCTAATGTTATATATGCAGGAAAAGTAACAACTTTAAAACCAGGAAACTGTTGTACAAAATCTTATAAAAGTGATATTCTATACCATAATTAAATACTGAGATACAATAACCTTAAACAATGTAAAAGCTAGAACTATGAAGGCAGTATCCTTGCATACCTATAGGTTTGCTGGATTTTATACAGCTAGAATAATTTATATTCAAAAACCGAAATTTCGTATGAATTATTGCCCCCTTATGTAAAAAATGAGAACTCAATTTATTTTTATGTAACTTCCCAAAATTGTGAAAACCAACTGTTGTCTTTATCATGTCTATCCATCCGTCTGACTGCTTGGAACAACTTGGCTTCCACCAGATTTTCACGAAATTTTATATTAGAACATTTTTCAAAAAATCTGTTGAGAAAATCCAAGTTTCATTGAAATCTGACAAGTATACTGGATAATTTACATGAATACATATGTACATTTATGATGCAGAATTCTTCGTAGAATGAGATATGTTTCAGACAAAATTGTAGAGAAAATCAATACCCACATTTGTTATTCAATAATTTTATATTTTTTCTAAAATGTGCCGTTTATGAGATAATGTGGAAACATGTGGCAGAGCCATTTAGACCACAGATGACAATATAATATGGTGCAGAAAAGTTACAAGAATACAGACGCCCACTTGGAAAATATGATACTTATTGCTCTTGAATGGCAACAGTGGTTACGCTGACGCACCTAACTGTTACATTTAGAGTACTTGTCTTATTGTGGTTTTTATGTTTTCAAGTGATCCCCTTCTAACTTTTCAGAGGATCGCACTGCCTCCGTCTTCGGCTCCCACTAGCTTCATACAAGTCCTGTCCTCTCCTCACTTCCATAGCTCTGATTGGTCAGATTGTGTAAGATTAGGATCTTCAGCAGTGCCAGTATAACCTCAGACCTTGGATTATGTATTTTGCTGCGTTGGGTTTGAGGTTTTCATCATATTGGCGGTGACTGTTGCGTTGGTTACGGGAGTATTTTGAAGGCCGAGGCCATGTATTTTTGTACCTACCTATGGAAATACATGGTTGCACAACTGAGAATAGTGTAATATGAATGAATTGTGCTTTGTTTGTACTAGGCTGAATCACAGCTCTAGTGGTTAGTGGTCTCTGACTATGAAGACCTGGATTCAAGCCAAGGCCCTTCCATGTAGGATTTGTGGTGGACATAGTAGGCTTCTCTGAGTAAAAATAAATGTAGAGTTTACCCTAGAGCAGGCCACAAAGGTTCAGAGGGGGAGAAGATGTAAAGCTCTATTCTTCCTTCAAACTTGGTACTAGCTGGTGGTGTGTGGTCAATGTGCTTACCTCCGGTGAAGACCCGGTACCCATTGTATAGGAGGCTGGGTGGGCCCCAGGACCGGTCTGGATGGGTGCAAAAAATCTGGCCCCCCACTGGGAATCGTCCAGCCCATAGCGAGTCGCTATACAGACTGTGTTCTCCAAGTCCACAGGTTTCTCTTAATACTTCTGTTTTCCCCTGTCAATGTAATTCCACCAGAGTTCCACGCTGTTTTATCACGTCGCTGATGCTGCTTGTCCATCATAATTGGCAGTCTCATTCAATAGCATACACCTGCCAACTCCTCATTTTTCTCAGTCTGAAATAGCTAAATAACTCATATAACATGCAGCCTTTTGGGCACTGGCTGTCAGCATCACTGAATAGGCTTTGTTTTATGCTGTGGTTATGTTATAGAAAAAGTGGGCATAAGTCAAAAGGCCTAAAACGAAAATGATGTTCCCATAAAAAAGAAGAGGACTTGAAGAAAATGAAATACACCAGCCAATGGGCATTAAACTGAAAATGAGAGCAAGCAAATTAAGAGGTGGTGTGAATTTACGGGGGGCATTACAGCTACACAGCATGAGCAAACGGGCATAAAATAAGGGCTAGGTGTAATGATTTTTGACATCATTATGTGGAAGTTACCATATTGTGGTGAATGTAAGCTGAAGATTCCCCCATCGCACTCACCAAATCTAAGTCTGCTCAAGCTGGGTTTAGGACATGGTACATAAAACATTTTTATGGTACGTTAACTGTCATGGTTGACTAAGTAATTTTGGATTACATAAGCCCAATCTTACATACACTGCCTAGCGTACACTTTTCCATAAACCATTTTTGTTTAATATTTATACATGGAATGATTTTTTTCCCAATTGATCTATGTACTGTAGACTGCAGTTGAAATGTGATGGCACACGATGATGCACGAGAGGGGAAGTGAAGGGGAAACTGGCGAATGGAGTGGGTAGCCAGTACCCTTCACACTACCTGGAACATGGCGTATCCAGCATTACTACCAATGCTGCGCACATCTCGGGTGCCAGTAGTTGACTGAAATGATGCCCCCGCCGATTTAAAGGGACTCATCCATTGCGCCGAAAGACGAAATCTGGTTTCTGCATGTGTGCTATCCACAGTGAACTGCCTGCGGCAGAGTCCTTCAGAATCTGGTTTCTCTGTTAGCCAAATTGCTTGCATTTTATGAAACCATAGATACATTACTGTGTTTACAAGAGCCAGATTAATCCAGTCCATATCGTCTCATCATCATTCTTGAAGACACTTTTAATGTCTTCCCATCTATGACTTAGTCTTCTAAGTTGTCTCTTCAAGTTTCCGCACCTAAACCCTTTATGCGTTTCACTTCCTCCTGTACATGCTACATGCCTCACCCAACTGAAGTATTTCATCATGCAGTTTTCTCCAGTTTCCTGTTACTACATTTCTTATAGGACCATCTTCTTCAGCACACTTTTCTCAGACTCCGTCAACCTATGTACCTCAGTGTTTGAGACCAAGTCTCATACCCATCCAAACAACACACCTATAGTTCTGAAATTTGTAATATAAGTGTTAATGACTATTCATGCATATGTAAATAATGTTGCAGAGTTGGATACTGGCAGATGAGGTAGCACTGGACACTGACACTTGCTCTTCACCACCAAGTGACATTGCACTGAACAGCGAAGATAAGTCCGATACGGGTTGTCCTCAACACACAACACCTGTGACTGTCCACACTTCATGGAGCCGGTAAGGATACTGTTTAACTGTTCTAGGTTATGATTTTGTGTAATGCCTCTTTGTTTCTGAACTTTGCCACCATAGTGGCTGTGAAGAAGCACCTGTAAGGCCTATGGTAATTCTTGTAGAGGGTAGTGATCCCAGTATAGTGACTAGGCAAGGCGCTGGCGAACATTTTTAAGAGTGCTTGCTCAGATTCTATGAATTTCGAAGAAACTCTTTCGCATGCCAATGGGAATTTTGAAGACCAAAATAAGGTCTTGGAGGTCTTCCATAATTATTTTTAATTGCTGCATTATAAAACCTATGATTAATGCATTTTATAATTATATTTTATAATTAATGCACAGTATAATTATATTTGTAATAAAAGCCTCCTTGTGGAATGTGACAAGGAAGGAAATGTGGAAGAAACAGGGGCTGCTACTACTACCTGTGTGAAGAGAATAACCTGATAAATACGTAAATGTTGAATATCTTGTAATTATGACACGTACATTTCTTTGGTTGTAAAAATTATAGCAGAGTGAGAGAGAACAAAATAGAGTGGGGTCTCGTTTTGCATGGTGCGTCACTGTCGCGACCCAAGCTCCCTTTCTCTGCTTAGTGCCCTTCTAGCTCTTTTCTGGTTTGCACGTGTTTCTTTTTCTTTCTTTCTTTCTTTTTTTTTTTTTATTTTAGTGCAGTTCTTTTGAGTTGATTGTGATTTTTCCACGCATTCATCAAAAAGACAGAAAAGAAGAAAAACTCAAAACTGTTGACATTACAGTCTTTCTAGATGTCTTCTGAGCCACGGCCTGGGCCTTCTTCAGCAACATAACAAGTTATTTGATTGATATTCGGTCAAATATCTATGTTATTTTCTATATACCTAATCCATTAAATTAAAACTGTGTGTCATAATGTAAAGAAATATTGTAAATTAAAAAATTATTTGACTAATTTAATTGGCCCATGAACCTATCTCAGTTTAAACCATTTAAATAGTACTCGTTTTAGGACGATTCGATTTACAACCAAATATTCCAGAACGTAACCCCGTCGTAAAACGAGGCCCTACTGTACATATATTCTGCGCTCTAATAACAGCGAATTCATGTGGTTGAGGCCAATGTGATTCTCAGAATAAGCAAATGTTATTTCTCTAAACAGCATTAAACAACTGGTGATTGTCATACAGAATCACCTTACTTTCTGACTTCCCCTCGTATTTGGGAACAGCCTAAACAAATCAAAATTCTATTCAGGAAGAAATTAGGAGCAGACTGAAATCAGGGAATGCTTGTTATCCTTCAGTGCAAAATCTTTTGTCTTCCAGTTTGCTATCCAAACATATAAAGATTAAGATTTACAGAACTATAATTTTGCCTTTTTTGTATGGGTGTGAAACTTGGTTGCTCACATTGAGGGAGGAACATAGGCTGAGGTTTTTGAGAATAGGGTGCTGAGGAGAATATTTGGGCCTAAGAGGTATGAGGTAACAGGGGAATGGAAAAAACTACATAATGAGGATCTTAATGATCTGTACTCCTGTCCCAATATTGTTCACCTGATCAAAACGAGAATGTGATGGGTGGTGCACGTAGCATGTATAGGGGAGAGTAGAGGTGTATTCAGGATTTTGGTGGGGAGTCCTGAGGGAAAGAGCCACTTACAAGACCCAGACATGGATGGGAGGATAATATTGAGAAGGATTGTCAAAAAATGGGATGTGAGGGCATGGACTGGATCGATGTGTCTCAGGATAGGGACAGGTGGCAGGCACGTGTGAATGCGGTAATGTAACTTCAGGTTCCATAAATGCGGGGAATTTCTTGACTGGCTGAGAACCGGTTAGCTTCTCAAGAAGGACTCTGTTCCATGCAGTAAGTGAGTATTGCTCAAGGTCAAAAGATGGGACAATACTGCCATTCAAATGTGTTTTCCCATATCACAGTATCTAATACAGCACATGACAACTTTATCTTCTACACTTAATAAACCAGAATATATGGGGCCTCACCATTGCTCATGTGTTTAGTTACCAGTGGCTCACCATGGAGGCCTGTACTCACTGTGAGACCAGTCTGTTTTGGATTTGTGGTGGACGGGGTGGAACTTGGACAAGTTTTCTCCAAATTTCATGGTTTTACTCTGTCTCTATCATTCCAATAATGCTCCATACTCATTTATCCAATTGTCAGCAGTAGATCTCAGTTGAAACCTGATGGCACACAGTGATGCACAGTAGGGGAAGTGTAGGGGAAACATGCAAGTGGAGTGGGTAGCCAGTAGTCTTGCACTCTACCTCAGAACATGGTGTATCAAGAATTACTACCGTTACTACTGCTGATGTGCACACTTTGGCTGCCGGTATTCGACTGAACTGACCCCGCCGCCAATTTAAATGGACTCGTCCGTTTCGCTGAAAGACCAAATCTGGTTTCTGTGCTTGTGCCATCACGTTTCAAACGTGCTCTACTATGTAATCTCAGTGCTTGATGGTGTTGGTAAATAACTCACTTCTAAAGAAAGAAAAGAAAGCACATTGCTGGGATTTCTGTACCTGCTGCTTGTCATGGAGCTGGAAAATGATATTTTTCTGGTTTGAAATTTTAGAGAGAATGTACGGAACGTTAATATGAATTTTATTATTTCAGGTTTCGAGAAACGACATTTCTGCTGACCCCTTTTTCTGATCGTTTGTCTCCACTTCCTATGTTGAAATGGGCCAATGCACAGGAGGTCTGGCGACTCATGTGCCACAAAGATGAGATATCTTCACACCAACGTGATGAAAATTTATTCTCCAAACACCCTGGTCTCCAGCCACGCATGAGGGCTATTCTACTAGATTGGCTTATAGAGGTGAGTTGAGCCGGAGTTTGGGTTCTAGTTTCATCGCCCTGCTGGAATATAAATTTTGAGGTTTTCCCGATGGGGGTGGTTGAGGACTCAGTTCTGTGTTGTGGGTAGCACTTTGATATTATTCTCAGTGTAATTATCATGTCTCTCCTTTTTCCCATAAGATACAAGTCTCCTGGCATGTGATGCTGTATCATTCGTTTAGCATTTCCTGATGTTTCAGTGGATTGTAGTGCCTTCATCTTTAGGGACAAGCCTACGGTCTTTTGAAATGGCCTTGTGACAAAGTGTTGCATCCCAGAAGCCTTGAAATCTTCAGTAACAATATTATGAGAACCCCAGATCTTGCACTGTTCTGTGTAATTTGTTACTTCAACAAAGTTGAAACATAATAGATTTTGTACAAATTGCTTTAGGTTAAAAAAGATCTATTATGATAAAGAATGAAATGTGAAGGTCTATTGATAGGCTCTTCACTGGAGAAATTGATACATTCTTGATTTCAAACTTTTGCTATGTTCTGAGTGTTTTATGCTTTCTTCTGGGTAATTCCCCGGCGTCTGAATTTTATATGCTGACATTTCGGAACACCCTGTCTGTTCCATCTTCATGCACAGGTAGGTATGAAGAAGTTCCATCTTCATAGGCCTTTGAAGATGGAACAGAGTGTTCCGAAACGTCAGGATATAAAATTCAGACACTGGGCAATCACCCAGAAATAAGCATACAACAAATGGATACGTGTTTCATTGTATTTCATTTCCTTTCTGTTCGGTAAATATTAGTACTGAAATCCAAGTTCTAAATGCATGCAGTGTGGGCTGGGTATCTCAGTCAGTATAGCGACTGACTACGGGCTGGACATTCTGGGATCGAATCCAGGTGTGGACGAGATTTTCCGCCTGTCCGTACCGGCCCTGGAGCCCACCCAACCTCCTGTAAAATGGGTACTGAGTCTTTCCCAGGGGTATAGTGCAGCCGGGGCGTGCTGCTGACCACTTACCCCCTTCTAGTGCTGTGGTCATGGAAGAGTAGAGCTATACCCACACTGGGCCTGTTATGGGATCATTTTACCAATATGCATGCAGTAAGGTGTTTTCCCCAAAATTTGTCTTCCAAATGTTATGTATGTTTAGTTGTTTGAATAATGCTTTTTTTTTTCTTTTCAATTCCGCTGATCTAGTTATTTTTATTGGCATCAGTGATGATAGCAATTTATATGCTTTTGTGTCCCATAGGTATGTGAAGTGTACAAGATGCACAGAGAGACTTACCATTTGACGATGGATTTCATCGACCGGTTTTTGACTTGCAAGGCCGATGTACCAAAACAACACCTTCAGCTTATCGGTATGTTTGAAGTGCCTGGAATTGAATTCTCTAGTGTGATGTAGAAGTTGAAAGGTGGGGAGGGTTCCCTATTTTGTGGAAAGTTAAATTCCATTATGTTCACAAAATGACAACTGGACCCCAGCCATTTCCAAATTAATTAATTCCATTCTACATTTTTATTTATGGTGTCTTCACTTCACTTCACTTGTATATACATTTTTCACCTTCCATCTGTTAATAATATGTGTCCAGCTGGTTTGGTCCCTGATTTATTGCACTAACTTAATTGTTAGGCAGTATCTCAAAAGTCATGTAATTTTCCCTACCCTCCAGCCTTCTGTCCGTCCAATTGAACTGTCTGTAATGCAACTTCTTGAACCAGTTTCTGAACTTAAATTTGGATGGAATCAATACTGTGTGTAATTCCAAAGAAATACATGAAGATGTTTGGCACAACTTTGTAAATTTATTGGAAGTGGTATGCAAACACAACTATATCGTTTAAGGTGTATTTAATGGCTATACTTGACAACAACATGTTTCGGCCTATACTGGCCATCTTCAGGTTGTCTTAAGAGAACTTAACTTAAGATCCTACTATATACAATGAGTGCACATGTGGTGCAGAAATCTCTGCACCACATGTGCGCTTAATGTATATAGTAGGACCTTAAGTTCTCTTAAGACAACCTGAAGATGGCCAGTATAGGCTGAACATGTAGTTGTCCAGTATAGCTATTAAATACACCTTAAGTGATATAGTTGTGTTTGACTGCATACCATTTCCAATTTTCACATACAGAATGGGGATGACACACTTCCTAGATTTGTAAATATATTATTGGTATTTTCAGCCGCGTTTGCAGTATTGTGAAAATTGAGTAAAAAGCTTCATCGTTTCTGTTCATCCCGTCTCTCCACATGTATCATGCAGCTCTCACTGGACCCATGTAAATTTATGATAATATCTTGCTGAATTCTTCTTAGAAGGAAAAGTGTTTAAATCAGATGCTGTAGAGAATATTAAAACACAAATTTTATGTTCAGTAATTCTTTTCTTAAAATTATGCTGTTTATGAAATAATGGGGGGAGGTATGGTAGGGTCAGACAGACCACAGATGACAATATAACTCTGTGCAAAAGAGACGCGATTTGCTTGATGGATAACGGGCAAAAGTACGGACACATACTCATGTAATACCACTTTTCCATGTTAGCAGTGTTTAAGGGAACACACCTCAGTGTTATATTATAGGTACACTGTCCATCTTGTTAATGGTGTGTCGTAGATTCATATCATTGATTTATATTTCGTGAATTATGTATTGATCGATATAAAGCACAATGGAATGCGTCACTTAAAATGTACATGAAGTGGTGAAAAATGAAAATATGGGAAAGGCAGGAAGATTTCACGGTTGTATTTAACTCCTTGGGCTGTTTTTGTAATCACTGCCATACTTCAAGCAGCTTTTCCTGGAGCATTCAGACAAACTACACATCCACACACACACACATACACACACACACACACACACACGCGCGCGCGCGCGCACACACGCACACACAGTGTGAGGTTGGAGATGTCCACCCTGATAAGCCAACATAAACAAACATGCTGATGAAACAGGACAACATACCTGTGCAGTAAGCTCCAAAGTTTGAAGCAGAGTGTACCTTATTATACTAGCAGATATTTGAAGGGAATGTACAAATTTTTATCTTACATTCCCACATTTTGTCTTGTCTGTGATTATATGCACTTTCTATGTCCCTCACCAAGTGCTGGCAAGAACTGTTGTTTCTTGGAATTTATCCCATTTTGTGGTGGTCCCCACATAACAGTAGTGTACTGTCCATTCATAAACAAAACATATAGTGAAAATGAACAAACTGAAAAAGGATTGTAAAGTAAGATGCATAAAAGTAGGTGGATTGTTCCAAAACTCTGAACATGACTAGATGAATCTGTTCTGAGGAGTGTAATTTTTTATTTGAAGTGTTTAAATTTTAAAATGTGTGAAATATGTGCAATGGATAATATCAAAAGTTGCAGAAATCAGCATTACAATGAAACAACTTTGGCTATCAGTAGCTACATTGGAATTTAAAACCTGTACAATAAATTTTAATATTTATAACTCCACCTTCTGATTTCTCTCAGACATCTTCAGTGTTAATTTGTATTTGGATTTTCTTTGTTATTCTAAATGTATTCCTGTTTGTCTTTTGAGCTTTATGTATAATCATTGTATATATGTTTACAGGTATAACGTGTCTCTTCGTAGCTGCTAAAGTTGAAGAAATATATCCCCCAAAAATAGCAGAATTTGCCTTTGTAACTGACAGTGCTTGTTCAGAGAACGAAATCCTCGACATGGAACTGGTCATACTGAAGGTAACTTGCTTTTAGCTACTACAGCATCTGTGTGATTATTCCACAGTATATATTAGCTATTCTGCTAGTTAAGAAATTGTTTGAAAATTGAGTTCCTCTGTGATGTGACGCTGCAGGCGAGTAGTCTCTGGTGTTTTCAGGGGTTGTAGTGCCTTCATCTTCAAGATGAAGCCGTACTTGCACTGAGGATTCAGCTTTTCTGGGATGTGACACTGTGTAATTGGGAGAGTAATTCCCCAGCATTTTGAGGGATCATAGTGCCTTCGTCTTCAAGATGAAGCCGTTCTTGAACTAAGGGTTCAGTCCTTCTGGAATGTGATGCTGTCATTGGGTGAGAAGATCCCACTCCTTTGAAGGGCTGTGATGCCTTTAGCTAGAAGGTCAAGCAGTTCAAAAAGAATTGGAGTGTTTGTCTTTGAAAATGAAGGCACTATGATCCTCTAAAATGTTGGTAACTACATGCCTAATGGTTAAAGCACCACATCCCAGAGGAATGGAATCTTAAAGAACACCACTGTGAGAACTTTAGACCTTTCAATTTCAAGTTCTTGAATGTCCTGACCCTTAAAATGAAGTCAGTTTGATCCTTCCAAATTTCAGGACCTACTTACCTTCTGTCACACCGTCACATTCCAGGAAACTTTGGGAATACTTTTGTGAGAACCTCAGATCTTGTAATTCTTGGACTGCTCTACCCTGTAAGAAGACGGAACATTGATCCTTTCACGTGTTCGAAACTACTTATGCAATGACACAATGTCACATCCCAGAAGACTTGAATCTTCAGGCACCAATATTTTATCAGAAACCACCTGCCATCTTGATGAAGGTAGAAGAAGGTAGCTAGTTCCTCTAAAATGTTAAGAGTCCAGTTGAAATGTGGTGGCACACGGGGACGCATGGGAGGGGAAGTGAAGGGGAAACTGGTGCATGGAGTGGGTAGCCAGTACCCTTCACACTACCTCGGAACATGGTGTATCCAGCATTACTACCGCTGATGCCGCACACCTCTGCTGCCAGCAGTCGACTGAACTGGCGCCCAC
>Ga0123354_10008509_pt1 | contig 15609 bp, 13 predicted proteins | sample TergutLab28metaG_2_FD_97872 | JGI IMG/M metagenome (GOLD analysis project Ga0123354, IMG submission 97872) | Labiotermes labralis P4 segment gut microbial communities from Petit-Saut dam, French Guiana - Lab288 P4 | ecosystem: Host-associated > Arthropoda: Insects > Digestive system > Gut ...
AATTATATAAAAAAAGTACGTTTTGTTTATCTCACTAAACAAAACACAGCATGTCCCAACACAAATGGGGGAACCCGGGGGGGGGGGGGGGTGTCAACTGCTTACTTCCGCTCGACTTTCTCGTACTGTAATAGGAAGCTGCCTACCGATCACCCTCAATGGCTTACCTTCCACAGACTATTGGCAACATCCGTAGCTTACGCTGGCACACATTCCGCAACAATGGCGCTAAATTGAGCGTGTGACAGTTGATGGTTTTTTGTCGGAAGTACTGTGTCCCACGTCTGTACCGGCACAACAAAACAGCCGAATGTGTGGGCGAAACGAAAACATCCCAACGCCCGAAAACCAGTCTGTATATTAAATCGCCCGGCAGTGTTTATTGACAATGGCTCACTTTGTTGTTAGTACTAAATTCTGTTTATGAATGGAAGTTCCCAAGTCTTCAGATACGACCGACACACACACACACACACACACACACGCAGCGTGCCAAATTAAATACTAAAAACGCATCTGAGATTCTGATCGACCAGTGCATCACAGGCCGTCAGAAAAGAATTGCGCCCATTATGTAGGAAGGCCTTACCGGTTCCTCCCCCCCCCCCCCAAATTATACGACAAACGAAACCTATGCCATAATTTCTCAACATGGCCATGAATGTGCCGCACGATCCATGTTCAAAACCTTGTGATATCTGTGCGCCACAGAAGACTAGGGCAAATGCTGACCGCATAAGTAACCACACATTCCTTAAAACAACGGCCATGTGTAGTGTTCGTACGCTCCATTTCTACGAAGGATGTAAACATAATTCTGACAGTCCTGGCCGGCGGTATTCCACTTTGGCAATACGTATACTCCATATCGTGGACGCAATGAACGGTCAGTACGATCGAATGCACACAGGTGGTCGTGGATTATTTTGAAGTAATATCCCGACATTTATCTAGAACGTCAATATACTATGAACCGTAACTACTTTTTGTTTCTTGGCCTACTCACGAAACTTTTTCAACTTCACAGGACACACAACGCGAAATGACAAAACGCGCGAGTGCAAACTGTGATAAAAAGCGGTAGTGCCAAATTTCAAGATACCGCCCCAGTATTTGAATGACGTTACTGAGTAAAAGCATAAAACCTCATAGCAGCCGGTCTCCGTGCAGGAATTCTCATCCTAAACCTCACAAATAACGAGTAGACATACCAAGCACGACACATGGACTTTTCGGTATGCATCAGTTTAATCGAAGAAGCTATACTTAGTGCTACTAACTGTACCGATGAGTACCAGTTGGGCTAACTATATTTTGCACTTTCTGCATAAAAAAACATGTCAACCTAAATTAAGAAAAATGCCCCGCAGACAATGTCAAAAACGCATGTGGTCCGCGACACAGGTCTGACGCTCGGCACGTTTCGAAGTAAATATGGTCACCAGAATCACATGCGTATTATTAGAGCGGAAAGAATACTCCAAGCACATGCATGGGTTGGGATTACAGGAATACACGTCACTTCGTGGGCATAACGAGCAATTAGAAAGAGCTACGGTGCGGCAGCCAAACACCCCCAGGCTGATGCTGACACAGCTGACACGATGGAAGTGACGTTACTACTCACGACGCGCAACACGGGTGGGTGGGAGGGGATTATAAAATCAGTGTCGTATATATTTTAACTCACTTTTAAGCTGTACTTAGCGGTGTTAAGTATTGCCCAAATTTAATACATACGCTATTTAACTGCTTCGTGAATACGTGTTCTCAAAACTTGACTTCAAACAGTGTCGATGTACTTATTGGCTGCCCTTTCTTTATGATTCTGTCCGGAATTCCGGTCATGAGACTTAAAACACACTTCGTTTTTTGTGTGTCTCGTTACACATCCGTCTCCTTTCCAGTATCAAAGACCTTACTACCTTCATCCTTACCAACAAGTGACAATTGTAACGTCAGTCTGCTCCTTCCAACGGATGCATGACCAGTATCACAATAAATCCTCACGGTATTATCCATCACTTTGCTGTTTCACATCCCCTGCTGCTGAGACAAGCAATCTTCGATTTATTACCACTGGTGGTCCACCGACAACGATGGCAGCACTGACTGCCCTTCATGTGACATCTTCCCATAACGCCTGTTGCTTTAAACCAGGGGTACACAAAATTTCCAAAAGTCTAGGAGCCAACCCAAAATTCTAGAAGCTAGAACGGCGACATGAAGCAAGTTCCATACCGTGGACCCACGAATATATCGCTATCGTCGAAAATTTAGTCGCCATGGCGACCTTGCGCCCCTGCTTCAAACCGTTGTACAATGCAGGGTTTACTAACTCCAGACCGTAAATACAACAATAAATTACAAATGCTCTCTATTATGTCAGCTTGACCAACATAAGGCACAGACTGCACGCTGAATAAGGCAGTTTCAACCGCCGGACAGTAATTTTTTTTTCTCACTACAGTACTCAGACCGGCTCCGAGTGTCATATCCGGTGGCTACTGGAACAAGACGTTAAGGTGACCGCCTGTAACAGCCGAGATTAAGAGCGATTGGCGCTACACCTCCACTTCCCCCTGGCCTTTACTAAATTCTATTAATGGTAATGAAGTCTGAGTTCCGTACTAAAGAAAACGAGCATGACAACTTAAGGGGGGTAAAATGTTTTCATCCCAAAGACGTTCCGATTAACTGTACTGGGCGCATCATTAAAACGTCTTCACTAACGACACACGAATTCCCAGTGTTTCAAAAGGCCTACATTAATGAACTTCACTCCAGCCCGTTAGCAAATGACATCACTTTCAAAATGTCGCGTGCCAAACAAACCAACCTCATACAAACATGCCTTAAATATACAATTATCAACAATTTTAATATACATAAATGCAATATAACAAAGCCCAATAAAGCGCGTAATAACAAATTTGGGCGAATGGGAGAACTGCGATGCTGCCACAAATTAAGTCAGGCCGACAAAAAATTTCAACAAATATCAATAAAATTCTAAAATGTGACAATTCATTTTACTGCCGTTGGATAGTCCAATGGTATGATCTCAGCTACTTTGATTAGCCCAACACACAAGACGACGATACTCCAACGTAACGTGTCTTTAAAACAGCGTCAGCCATAAAGAATTTTTTACCATGCGCTGAATTGCGGTAACGAGTCTGCTTCAAAATTAACTGTACTGTAAGGTCTATTATCCCAATGAAAACTCACCCTCCGCTCCGGCGCAGCTGTTTGACGGCAATGAATAAGTTATATAAGCATGGCGACTGACAAGCCCAAAATAAACGTTACAACATGAACTACAATTAACTCCACAATTCTTGCATGAGATGCGTTGCGTCTTATGAATGTCTCTTATTGTTGGCGTGCCGAAAACTGATACCTACATCAGAAATTGAACAAATGTTGAGTTTCAACAAACACTGTGTACGATAAATGAACCTACTGACCGAAATGCAACAATAGTCTAAAAAACTATGAACACAGCAATAATCATATTAACTACCTCAAGCTCGGGGTCGGGATCGGGTTCGATTTCGGGTTGTGGCTCAGTATCGGGTACCGTCTCAACTGTGGATTCCATGCATGGAATCCACGTCCAAGGTACTCTCGAGCCGGCGCCATTTGGGAGATCAACCACGGGCCACCACGAAGAATGGACGAGGGCCATCTGTGGCTGCGGGGGCGGAGGCGGCGGCGCTGATTGTGGAGTCAGCGATAACTCGCACACTTGCTGCTGCAGCAACTGATGCTGCAGATGTGTATGAGGTTGATGACAATACAACTGCTGAGGCACAGGTTGTCTGCAGAAGACGCCGAGCTGCTGATCTGCTTCACAAATACGAGTCTGTGGATGAGACCAATCTGTTTCCATCCCGCCTTGTACAGCAAGCGGCACGGGAAACATTTAATGAAACTAAAGCATTACATTAAGGCCGCAAAAAAAAAAAAACTTTAGTCGTTTTAACCATCACAACGCAATTCGAATCACGGAAACTATTACAAAACAATCACCAGTACAATTATGAAGGATTTGCTCAGCCAATTACTATAATTTCCCACACCGCTGCTCGTTCACGGACGCATTTCCAGGTTGATTTCTGCAATTTCTGCATCATGCGAACTGCTACACACTCGCTTTAACACAAACACCGATGAGCACCAAAACCCAAAACTTCCGCCAATTCCATCACCACCATCGCCGCCGCCTCCACCGTCGTTCGGAAGTCATCACAACAGCACCAACCTACACCACAAAACTGCACGGCTGGCCATCTCTACTCCAAGCCAACACGCGTACTCGCGGCTGTTCGGACAGAACAGCAGCATGGCTAACGCGTGACGAAGCGGTATCAAAAATAGTTCGTCACACCAGAAATAGAAATCTACTGGGGAGAAAGGCGCATGAACCATCTTACAAGACCAAAGAGTCATACACAGCACCGCAACGCTGCTTCGTTCCGTTCAGGAACACAGCTAATGACAAAATGTGCAAGCACCAACAAAATGCTTCGCTGCCAAAGGAAAATATGTTCAGTATCTTTAAAATAAGCAAATTTTTCTACCTTGTCGATGGTCGTTACAACCGCCGCGGGTAAAAAGTAGTCTTCTGGGAAACAATGGCGTTTTAGGTGGACGGGCGTTCTAGACCCCGAAAATGCTGACAGCAGGTTCCTCCATAATGCTGGTATGCGGCTAATATTCTACCCCGAAGATAAAAGGAGCAACTTCCGCCGAAACGCCCAATAGTATCTAATGAACTATGAGAGTCACATCCCCCCCCAAGACAATAACACTAACACGCAATGCAGTACGGACTTCGGATCTCAAAAGTAAACTAATCATTTAGCCGCCAGCCATTAACATTGACAGTACACGTATGCCGCTGACGAACGGGTCGCCAATGCTGCCATTCCTAACATTTGTGGCAAATACATTACGGCGTTTATCTATTATGGAACGGGAGGCAACACAAAGATGTGACCTTGGAGTCATCGACCGCTCCCTTAATACTCGGTCAATTACGACTGGCAATACCCTGTCTTTCCACTCCAATCATGTCCTAGTAATTCCTGCATACAGCAAATCTCTTCTAGCCCAGGCACGTCACAACCCCATCCCGCCACCCCCCCCCCGGCACCTCATTGTCCTTTATCTTCCCCATCATATCTAGCAAGAAGTGCAAATTAAGAAGCTCGTTATGCAACTTTCTCCTACCCTCTGTTACTTCCTCCTCCTCAGTTCCAAATACTATCCTCAGCACCCTGTTCTTCAATGTGCTCAGTCCGATTTCTTCATTTAAATGAAAGGCCAAGTTCCACACCCACACAAAACCAATGACAAAATTACAGTTTCTTATTAACCTTTACATTTTTATACAGATGGAAAAAAACAATATTCATTCCCAGAATTTAATCTGTTCTTAAATTTTTATCTGAATCCAATTTTTAAGCACGTTCGCAAAAATATGAAAAGTAACTATCAGCTACGTCATTTCTGTCCGTTCATCCTTCTGTCGGTTCGTCCACACAGAACAAACTCCGTTACCCCTGAACAGATGTTCATGAAATGTTGTATTCGAACATTTTTTTGAAAATCTGCACGGAGAATTGTTGTTTCTTTAAAATCTGACAAGAACAAGGGCCACTTTACATAAAGACCTATGTACATTTATGACATCTCACTATGTGCTTCTTACAGTGAGTAATGTTTCTAACACCAGCTGTAAAAAAAATCAAAACGAATATTTTATGTTAAAAAACCTTTTCTGAAAATCATGTTGTTTACAAGAAGTGCATATATATGGCAGACCCAGACAAGCCATAGTTGGCAATGTAAGAGCACACATGTCCTTAGCATGCTGGATAACTAAAGTTATAGACACACACAATGTATAACGCTCATTGCTCTTCCATGCATCAATGATTACAAAAACGCACCTCTATGTTACATTTTGCATACATGGCCTGTCATGACATTTGTTAGTGTCATTCCACAAAATTCGAACTTGTTTTCAAAGAACATACTAGCTACTTTAAGTAATTGTCATGTACTATGGTGAGGAGAAAAAAGCATGTACAACAGCCTTCTCTGAACTTCCAGGCCAAACTCTCTAACAGTAACTAACAACGATTCTGTATTTAGGTGCATTGGCCAAGTAACTGAAAACAAAGGAAATGTCAGCTTTGTCTGGTCCCTGTCCACATGAACAACCTGGCTTCCACTCAACAGCTATTCAAGAAAATTTATACTGGGGATTCCTACTAAAATCAGTCTAATTCAAATGTGGCTCCAATCAGACAAAAATAACAGGCACTTTACATGAAAACCTACATTACATTCATGATACATTGCTGTTTTGGGGATTTCAAACAAAATCAGTCAAATTCAAACTTGGTTCCATTCGGACAAAGTCAAGAGACACTTTACATGAAGACCCACATAAGTTTATGATATCTCGCTATTCATCCAACTCTAAGAAACACAGAAGAACCATGGAGGTCAAAGAAGATCTAAACACAATATGCCAACATACAAATGCTATGTACAAGGGGTATGGGGTCTCATTTCTCTGAAGAAAAGCGCCTAGGGTATAGCCTTAACCACCCATCCACAACTAACTGCTGCTGAGGTTAAAGAAACAGTACAGCTACAATTATACTCCCCCTCTAACCTGTTATAGGGAGAAATTTACCTTTTATTTACTGCTTCATACTTTATTATAATTATATAATGTGCCATGCAGATGCAATTTACTTTGGTCTGATGTCATACTGCAACGAAGTAGTCTTAACATTGTCATACTCCTCTCCAGTTATTAATTTGTTAGTCATAGAACCTGCATGCTCCACAATCAGGAAAAATGAACATTCAAGCGTTCACTCATAACATTTAATATTTACTGGTTATACAGAGTGTTAACACATCAAAGCACGTGGTGATAATGGCCTTCTGCAACTTCCAGACACCTGGTGAAAATATTATTACTAACTGTTCAACATTTCTGTCTAAAAACTGACAACACTGATCATCGGTTTCAAAAAGGTGATTTCCACATTTGTGTTCATTTTACAAGCTGCAAGCAACTGCACTGTCTTGCTGGAAGAACCTATACCTTCCCATTATGTAAGTTTTTAAAAAATGATGCCAGGCTTTGTTCACTTTATGTTTTAGAATTAGTGTCCAAATAGATGGGTCCAATTATTCTTGTTGCACTGACAGCACACCATACTCCACCATGAACGTCATGTAATGGCACATTGTGTATTATTAAGGCATTATGTGCTGACCTGTGTCTTGTTAAGGTGGGTATTTACATGACCACTTAAGTCATCTCATCTGTGAAACACCTCAGCAATGGATCAAATTCATCACTACACCCTGCTGCATAAAATCTGTTCGAAAACCAATCACACAACAAAGATTTCTGCAGACATGCTTCTGAATATGTTCCAACACAATCTACTGTTTTTTGTGGAAGGAATATGCGTTTGCTTTCACTTCTGTCCTAACAAAGAATGTGTTCTAAACTTGTTCACCAGTCAATGTACTGCTGATTGCCAATAAAAGGGAACACTGGGAGACTATTTTTATAACACTTCTTTCTTACACAGGTTCTGACACTCAACACCGTTTTGTTACATTGTCACAATGTAATTCAAACTCCAGATCATTCAGCCCACAGCCCAATCGCTATACTGTGCTATCTCTTTAACTTTTCATGTTGCAAATGGTAAATGTACAGCTGACAAAATCCAATATATAAACGATTATTTTCAAAGCAATGTAACAACAAATACTTACAAACCCTAATAATATAATAATAGCACCCCATCACATACTCACAGTCATGAACAATAACAAACTGTGTGACACCAGTGGATTAAATGGTATAAAAAAAAAAAAAGCAGTTTCATGGGCACTAAAACTTGATGAGAATGAAAGAAGTCCCTCCTACAGAGCCATGCATTTGTCTAAAGCCTGTAACAGCTGATGTGTTGTGCAACTGCATTCCCACCTTTTCACTAGTATCTACGTATCATAATGAATCCAACTTTACATGCCTAGTTCCAATGATCTGTTGGGTTACAAAACTAAACCAAAAGCTTAGATAAAGCAAGGTGGCTGTGTTTTTTACTTCTGAAAAATAAGGATTAGAATTAAATATTTTAAAACCTATTATTACCACACACCACTCAGAATATTGACAGGTACTCCTGTCACACCCACCTTACAATTTTGCACATCTGCTGTTGTTACCACCAGTTACGGAAAATAAAAATCTGGTGATCTCCAATGGCATGTTAAAATTGTGTTTGCAACACATAAACTCAAAATCTCTTCCAGACATTCATAAGAATCTGATACGAAATTATGTCATTTAATAAGTTAAATGGTATACCTTCTTAACAAATAAGACGTCACTTTTGAAGTGTAATACATTATTTCCGAATGTGGATGCCTGCCAATGAAATAGCAGAGAAGTGTTCACAACTTTGTTGTAACTACATCGAACATTCTCCAATAAACATCTACAATTAAGATGATGTTCGCACTTGAAAATGCAGATTAAACAGCCAGGAAACATGTTAATTTGCTGTGTCTGGGACCATGGATGACAATGACTGAAGTGAATACAAGATTAATGCAGACCTCTCATGGGCCTAGCTAAGCAATTTTTCATGAACCTAGATTACAAGTATGTTAAAATATACGCTTTTTCCAACACACACTCATTCTACTATAGAAATACAGACTTAAATTTTGAGAAAGTTGCACATGTGAGTCTTAATATGAGTAAACTGAGTGTCAAGGAGCAATTGTTATGCATAAATGCTAATTACCTGCAAGCTACACTGTGTTACCTCACAGGCCAACAGTTGGCTCACTGTGGAGGTAGGGAAGGAAAGAAACAGAAATATCTGTATCTAACACAACATGTTCATTATTTCATGAAAAGTCTTTCAAATGGCAGCTGTGAAACAATAACAAAGTTTCAAAGAGTGTATATAATATTGGAAACGATGTATGTACTTCATTCAGCAAATATGTGCAGGCAACTTCATACTAATGTGGTGAAAGGCTAAAAAAAAAATCCAGTTGAGCATAAGCACTCGACAAGCAGACCATTAAAAATCCACATTTCCTTTATGAACTTGAAGCTACTGTGAGGCAATATGCCCTCATAAAAGCCACAAACTTAAAACATTCTAGTTAAAACAGGATTATTGCAGTGAATATTAACAATCCTAGTATGTTTTATCCCATAGAAAATCTCAAAACATTAGGCCTATCAATATGTACACAAGCACATACAGCTACACAAATTTTCAAATTGTATCGCAACAAACACAAACTATTCTGAGTTGGAAAGAAAACAGGACATTTATGCTCTTTCTACATCAATGAAACGGACATAAAATGTTTGCTGTGGTAGTAGCTGAAGTGCGTAACTTATGCTGTTGCAGGAACCCACGGGGGAGGATCGTTCTTGAAGCTTTACTGACCTTCTCGAGACTCACCTGACTGGACGAGTACGAGCGGCGACTATGCTCAGCCAGATCTCGGTGCCCACGGTGAGTGTGGCCACTCCCATGCCCACCATGATGGCGGTGCCGGTGCTGACGGCGGTGGTTACTCGACGTTGGCGACCGCCGATGGCTCCTTTTGTAACGACGCTCAGCACTTGTACCACGTTCATGTTGACGAGAACGTTGTGCTCTTTCACTACTGCAATGGTAATAATAATGATTTCACATCATTAAACGTTCAACTATTCTGCAGCTATTACCATTACAGCAAAATATATACCAGAAGCAGCTACTGTGCATTCTAAGATAAATAAGGTTTATAAATAGAGGGGTAGGCATAATTCCTGATGCAAATAATACAACAAGATTTGGAATATGTATTTTTTACCAACAAACTCAATTCAATTCGATCTCACACCACAAAGAGAACACATATTAAAACCTTGATGTAAATAACATAAGCTCGGGAGTGGTTACTGCCATTAATTCATGTCACATGATAATTTTTTAACTCTAGTAATTTCTAAAGTGCAATATTGTAAAGGCATATCTGAACGAGGTACAGTTGTTTCTTCCCCATCTTTTGGCACTTGCCAGGATGTACTTTCCCTTCTCAAAACCAAAACTGCATACCTATCTAAGGGGGCAGTGGAGGATATGGCGGGACAGCCTTCCATTTTTTTATCACCCAAATGTTTCCACCTTCTTTTGCTACATGCTCGTGGAGAACACATCCCTCAAAAAGACGGTCACACAAACTGGCATTGGAAGGCACCCAGCAGCCAAGCCTGTCGCCTCCCTTCAAATTTATGAAATCTAATCTGCATACATTAATTGCAGTAAGGCAAATGAACAAAACGTGATTCCTTGGCCTGTTTGGGCTACAGTGCGCTATTGTGGAGTCCACTGCCAGGGTGAAGGCGGTCCTCAACACTGCACAATCACAGCAGCGCTTTGCGAGTCTGGACATGTGACTGCAGTGATACCATTCGCAGATATGGCAGAAGCGTTCGTTGCCCTGGTATGCCATGACCCTCATCACGGCAACTAAATGTACCCACAAAACGGCCGAAAAATCACACTCCATTTATCCGTTATATTATAATATATGCAGACTGCATCTACGAAGTTCGAGAGTGAACACAGCCTCGCCTGCTGGGTCCTTACAATGCCAGTCTGGCCACCCTCTCTCGAGTCATGTATTACCCTGGAAACATGAAGCTGAAAAGGATATGAAAGGATATACACCTAGTGGAAGAAAAAGTAACGGGTGGAGGAAGGCCCTAGCTGCAACCCTCAGCCTGATCTCTTGTCGCGTTAACGAAATAAACCTCTTCCGTCCCCCTCTCTAGGCAAACTATGCTGTCCCTGTGCACGTCACGCATGCACACTCATAGGGCGAAAGTATAGCGCCACTTACAACATGGAAGTGGCCACCTTCGCGCCTCGGCCCCTGCATCAAGGAAAGCTCTCCGGTACCGACCAAGTAACAGGCTGGACCAGACCCAAACCCGTACGTTTGAAAGATAAATCTCTTGGCCCTGACAGGAGTCGAACCACGACTCCCCAGGCGTCCAGCCCGTAGTCTATTCACTATACCAATTGCGCTATCCCGGTCTCCAATCTACATGCTACTTACACACAAACGTATGTGAATGAAAGTATCACATTTCCTTCTGCCTTGCAGGCCACAAACTACGCCACGGGCTACTAAACGTACTAAACAAGGCAGGCGCCTTTGAAACGGCTATTACGCATATGGAACACGCCAGCTGCGAATGACCGCATGTCTGGGTGAACATACACTTGTATGCGGACAGTCACGACCTTTGGTTTCATTAAACTGCCTTTATCTTACGACATGGGCACCCAATTTCCGAGAAAACATACCGAAGCCCACTGCCTATCTCAAAACCAAGTCATCGTTTATCTTACTTCTTCAACATAGCGACGAGATCATTGACGGCTACGTATTCACTGCGTTATGGGCAAAGCTGGTGTGATTTCGGGGAGGTTTTGGATCATTATACAAACAGGAAGTATGTATGTGGTACGTCAGAACCACGTCAGGGTGTCGCCCCCTTCCTGTGATTCGGAATGGCCACATCCTATTCCAAATCCCCACTGGGTCTACCCGCAGCCCTGAAGATGAAGGCAGAATATTTCTCTTCAAAAGCCGATGACAAAAGTCAGCATATAACCACCTTAATAATACCTGCCGTAAAAGCCTAAAAACGTATACTAACTGTAAATATTTCTACGTAGCCTTCATTAATAACTAATGCGTTGCCAGCATGAACGGTTAATATATCGCCCAGCTCGTTGTACTAACCACGCGTCTGCAACTACTTTACAAATACGCTTTGCTGAGTAACTACCTATAAAAACGGCTTGTCCGTGAATGAAGGACTCTGCTATTTACATTGCAGTCATGTCTTGCGATTCTGTCCCGGCTAGCTGGTACTACGGGACTCAGCTCTGCGAATGCACAAGCCGGGGAAATGTACAAGTGTCAGTGATGGAAGTAAGGTTCACATTCCTTGGACAGTCGCAACGCTGAGTACAGAAATGCAGTTCTATGCCCTCGCGAAGCTTAACTCTGAACGTGCCTCGATGTTTTCGTATATCCTTTACATCTACGCAGCATGGAATTTCTGCGGCCACCTTTGTCTTTTATGTGCGTATGGTATTACGCTGGTCTCATTCATCGGACTGCCAATTTTGTAACCTGTTTCGTACAATGAAGTGGATATAACATTGCAAATGCACAAGTTATGAAGTTCTCAAATTTAAAACACTGCAACCGTATACGCTAACGATGTCACCACGAATTTTCCTAGATGATGACTTTAATTAAAATATCTTCAAAGTCATTCTCACCAAAGGCGGCCGCGGACATACAGGACTGGTTTCATTCTTGGCCGACCGATTATCTGGTTTATTGCGAAACAAGGGACACATCAGGCTGTAACTACGTTCATACGTTCAGGATCAACCCCGTTACAGGCTGTGGTGTGATCCTTACTATCACATTTCCACTGCTTGTGGACACTTAGGAAGCTCTGAAATTAAAAGCACTGATTACATTTAAGAAACGCCAAGGCCCGTTTTCGGGAATTACGAACATATGACGTGCCAGGTTTTAAAGTTCCGAACCAGACGTAGGACCTACACGCAAAGTTGCGTGTCTCAATTCACGCTGCAGCTTATCACCGGACTCAAATCCAAAGCAAAGGCGCAAACCACAGCACACACAGAGAATTAAGTCTGCATGCCAAACTTCCAAAGCAGAAAGTGAGTACAGCACGAGACGTAAATGCAACGAATAATACTTTCTTCTAAAAACGGCCAGATTAAAGAGACGCAAGATTTTTAGCTTATAGTAAGAATTCTCACGTGTAGCGTTCCTTAAGTTGATCTGAAACGCCCAAGGCACAGTGGTCAGGACGTGAACAGCAGCAACCCATCACAATCATTGCAAGGAACGAATGATAATGATAAACTAAGAAGGAAGTACATCTCCCGTCCCGCTGAACTACATCCCCTCCCCATCCGGCAGACTTCTTACCGTAATGGCAACGACAGTATTTCCCTCATCCACAACTGAAGTGACAAAAGCCGCACTATGTGAAGACGCTTTAAATCACAACGGAGTGGCCAACCTCGTGTCAGAAGGTAAATTTCTTGCACGTGCGCGTGCCCATTCGTAGCCACAACACTGGTCGAAGTTTCACAAATCACAATACACCCATGCATCCATGTCTGTCAAATCCGTTCACGTCTTCCAAAACCGGTGCCACAAATTAATCTAATCACAAACCGAGTGTGAATGTGTGTGTGTGTGTGTTGCGCGCGCGCGAGCTATACAGGAATCAAAATGGGGGCGCACACATCGATGAGTGCCTAGCCGGGGCAACAACCGAACACACTAAGGTTGCTTCACATAAAATAAAGAAAAGAAATGACTATTTCTGACAAGAAGTCAAGCACAAAGATTCATATCGACAGAATTCTACCGAACGTAGGCGATACATACCAGACGTATACATCTCTTCCCCCCCCCCCCCCTCATTCACCGGTGTCTCAAAAAAATTATATCAGTTTCGCGTAGAATTCACATGCACTGCATGTAACAAATGTCTACACCAAATTCTGCCAACTCCCATTCAACGTGGTTCAGAATCGTTTTCAGGACCACTTTACTCAAAGACAAAGTTCTTTTCCGGTGTATCCCAGTCTTGTGGTAGATTTTAATAAAAGACTTGCGGTATTTATAAGCAGTATGTGCATTTCCTTCTGTATGCGATTCAAAGTAATTCAATGAAGGGCCAAATGACTCGAGAATCTAGGTCTATCATGTCAAACTGGCAACCCGCGAGCCGCAAAACCTTTTACCCTGTAAATGCGACCCAAAGTTTACATTTCATAAATAGACACGTTCGATTGCAAAATACAGTACAATCGGTTATAGAACTGCTGTGCGACACTTATTATTTCTCAGTATACTTTCACGACGGCCGAATACGACTGCTCAGCGTCAGGACACAAAACTGCGCATTGGTGCAGACAAAGCTGCAAGCTGCAGTTAATAGAATCACACGTAGGAATGTTTGGATGTATCTGTGCTCACAGGAATAACTGATAATATTTTGCTACATTCGCTGAAAATGTCCTTTTTTATAGACATCGCCGTGGTACAACTGTAGTGAAATTGTTATATAATTATAATCTAAATAACAAACCCCAAGGATGTCAAAACCGAATTCGTCATCTACTAATAGAACATGTTAAGACGGGAAAAGTGGGTCGCACATTCCAACAGAAAATGGGAATGGGAATATTTCTGTTAGAAATTCGACGGAATATAGTACGTCTGGTTTATCGAAAGACGGTCAGCATTTTCATAAACAAGTCTCAATCTGAAAACTGTCATGAACATTATATGACAAGTGTTGTTAGCAATGTAACTCGGCAGTCACAAATGGGCCTACATACAGTCAACCAACATGTTTACATGCACCCATGAACAATGACACAATACAGCAAACAGCAAGATAGGCAATGTATCTACGTAACAATGTGGCGCGTCCGCCTAACCACTGCTGCCGTGTAAAACCAAAAAGTTTTACTTATTCAGAGTGTCTGTAGCCTTACTTATCCGGCATGCAAAGCGCACGCGCCATACTATACTGTCATCTGCGGCCTGTCTCGGTCTACCATATATTCCCACATTATCTAGTAAAAGGAGGCACCATTAATAAAAAGCAAGCTGCTGAACATAAGAGGCGTGTTTAGATTTTCTCTACAACTTTTGTCTAAACCATTTCTCATACCACGAAGCACTGAAAAGACACCATACACGTACACACGTCTTCATGTAAAGTGACCGCTATTCTTGTCAGATTTTAAACAAACGCTAATCTTCTCGACAGATTTTCTAAAAATGCTCAAACAGAAAATTTCATGAACATACGCCCATTAGCAGCCGAGCTGTCCCATGCAGGAACAGCTGATGGCATACCTATTTTGTAGCAATCGCAAATCCAGCTTCATGTGACGGAAGGGCAATTTTCACACCTGCGATATTAAAAGTGTCTTAAAACACGTTCGAGCCGTGCGACTTTCGAGGGGGAATAATCCAATTCCGAAATGCCGAGCTGTCGCACTCATCAAATGCGGGAATACATCATAGTAGGCACCAGTGTTCTATGTTTCGGACGCCCGTAACCACCAATTCATCGTCGTCAATAATGTCAAATGTATGCACCATTTCATACGAGGGGTGTTCAATAATTTATCTACCTAAGCAGGGAAGAAAGCAATGAGCGGATTGAAACAAGTCTGTGCATGTTGGGACATGTCTTGAGGTGTCACATATGCAGCCTCAGCTCAGTGCGATTCTAACTGTCAGAGTGACAGCATGTCAAGTGAACCCGTGTGTGAGGTTTCTAAGAAACTGCTCGATTTGGAGCAAAGATCAGTTATAAAATTTCTTACTAAAGAAGGTAAGAAGCCAAAGGAGATACTTGAACGCATGGTGGCAGTTTATGGGGAGTCT
>Ga0123354_10008511_pt1 | contig 15607 bp, 15 predicted proteins | sample TergutLab28metaG_2_FD_97872 | JGI IMG/M metagenome (GOLD analysis project Ga0123354, IMG submission 97872) | Labiotermes labralis P4 segment gut microbial communities from Petit-Saut dam, French Guiana - Lab288 P4 | ecosystem: Host-associated > Arthropoda: Insects > Digestive system > Gut ...
AACCCCCCCCCCCCCCGATGTGTTGTCCCCCAACAGTATTCTTCCGCCACAGTCGTCCCATTGCGAGCATTTCAAAACCGTTGCCAGTACTCCCCTCCCTCCCACTTTTACTTTTAAAATTCTTGTAAGCCAGTAATTGCGTTAACTTGAAACTGCGTAAGTCGGGTAAATGTTTGTGCACGAAAACAACAAGACACGACTATCAGTCACGTAAGTTACTTGCACATTTCTAGCCATGCGTTCTTTACATTCTCTCCGTACGGCGGGGAATCGAATATAAATTCCCCTCATTTAATCAACATCAGTGTTTACCTCACAAACTGGGTCAACAACAGGTGCAGAGGCTACGCCGCTTACACACCATGCCCGAAGTCACATGCAGTCGATCACACTTCAGGTTAATGCCAGTTACACCCAAGTCTTTACGCATGTGCTCAAAGAGCTCAGTATTCAGCCTGAAATATGCTTGGCAATAACATGAACGTCTGTACTTAACGGAACCAAAGCCCTTGTGTCTCAGACAGCACACTTTGCTTCGTCACAGCTAAACACCGGTTACGTTACACATTACACACCGCGGCGATCCAACAGCGATACACCGGACATCGCCTTGTAATGATTAGCACTTCCCCTTGGTATCTGAGATTTCTGGCTTCCGCCGCGATGTAGATGAGAACTGCGCTCTTCTGGGTTGTTACACAGCCAGTAGAGGTAATTTCTTTGGATTCTTGACCCCTGAAGATGGGACCTATATGTTTTCCCGAAACGTCGGTAAGAAATGGCCTCTACTCGCGGCTTTAAAAAAACCAGAAGAGCGCACTTCGTAGTATCTGGGAGTTTGCCATTTCATTCTTGGCCCGCAGAACTGCAACTCGAACTTACGTCATACTCTCCAGTACCTCCCAGCAGGCGGGCAGGAAATGGATCAAAGCATTGCAAAGACTATCAGTTATTTCATGTACCAGCAGGTTTAACATTCACAATTTCTACCTTCTGCCCTCACAGTACAATTATGAGTTTTGTACAAACTAAATCTTCAAATACAATTAAGGCGAATCTTAGAATTATAGGGTTATAAAACAAACGCCGGCTGCTTCCCACCCACTCTTCACCAAACACATCGCTTCATTTCACGCCACATACGTAACAAAACATAAGAGACGTGTTCAATCAGTAAGGCTCTCTAAACTGCAACTTTTCCGTTAATCAAGCGTTTTATTTTACGAAAGGAGATGGCACTTGTAGTAGGGGTAACATGTAACAGATGGCGCAACAGTGTGTCAGTCAGATGCTATTCGGGGGATAAGTTGATGTGCAACTTAAACTACTGGAAACTTCGTCCCCGAGAAAATATTCGTAGCGTGATTCGGTTGTTATGAGGGAAATGAAATTCACCACGAATTTATACATGATGGTTAACTCACCGTTCAACCATCTGCCACGACTGCTAGTCCAAGAAAGTTTTATTGGACATCCATGACGATGAACGCACCGGTCGGCCCAGCACACCGAGGACGGCTGTGATCGCAGCATAAGTGGAGCTACCGATGTTGGAAAATTCAGGAGTCACATTTCGAAATTCATCTGCTGCATTCCACAATGAGTAGGAACCGGAAATGCCTGTTCGCGAACGGTTCCGAATGCAAGAGTGAAGTTTCTACATAAAAAGAATTTTTAAACCCGTGTAAAGATGGAACAAATTCGTCACGTGCTCGGGGGTCACGGAAAAAGAAAAACGCTGGAATAAATTAGGAACAATGGACGTTGTAATGACTTGATTTTTATGACTAACAAAACCACACAAATTTATATCCTTCGAAACATGCAGTTTTGAAGACTTTGTTAGAGCAAACAAACAAGCATACACAACCAAAGGACGTTAACAGCCGTGATATTGTCCCACATTTCGCTAAGACAGTTGCTTGGAATCGCCTTAGATTTTATGCAGTGCTGATAAAGAATTCAACTGAACTACCAAATCCCATGGAGCAAGATAAACTGGCATTCACTTTATGCAACGTAAAGATTAATTACCGTGCTGGGTGGTTTTAGCACCATCCCACGCCAGCTGAATCCAGTCTACACCGTACCCATTTTTTAAAGGTTCGTTCGAATATTAACCTCCAATCTACCCCATACGTTCCTCAAGTTTCTCTCTCTCTCTCTCTCTCTCTTACCTTCTGCTTTTCCCCACCAAATAATACACACATTTCTCATTCCAATGCGTGCTAAATGACCCTCCTATTTCATCATCTTGAGGGAAAAGTAAAAACCATAGAATTTCGTAATTAAGAAATTTATTACGTTTGTGAAAATTAGAACAACTAAAATTACACACCATAATGTTTTAACTTACAAAACTCCTATATGTTTCGGGTCTCACTGGCCCATCATCACGGAGTGCAGCTGTACAAAACAAAAGCTAGGCCATATTAACATCTGCAATGCACGGAACTGTGGTGAGATCATTAACGTATTATTTACACACGCGAGTATGTACACTGAAATTATGAAAATATTAAGTTACACAAGGAACTTAAACAAGTAAACTTTCTTATGTTGGACAAACAAGTCGCAGTCTAAAACAAGGGTAACAAGAACAAATGAGGTATAACAAACAAAACGATCCGCAATCAGCATTTGCCTTACATATTTTAAACAACAAACAAGCATATGGACCTGTCAATAATACTACGTCTTTAGTGAAGCAAGTAAAAAAAAAAGGTCCATTACTAATTCTCTTTGAACGGTTTTACATTCAATCGCATTATCATCACAACCAACTTGTTCTGGAACAAAACACAGGTGAGCGTAACCCGATGTATCAGCTGACATTTGACCTTCATATTACGTCACACAAAACGCAATATAGATCCGTACGCCCGTCTTCCAACCCACCTTTCGGACCTTAGTACCGTGAACACACTCATAGGCCGCCCCAGATGCTGGTATGTACTGCAACTATCGCTCTATACCCTATGACACTTGTACTATATTTATTTTAATACGGTCTCTAACCACTTTTATACATGTAATTGTAACCAAATATTTTATATTTCTATAAATTTATAATAATTCAACTTTTATAACTTAATATCTTTATAATTTCAATGCACACGCGCGCCTATGTAAATCATACATTGGTGATCTCACCACAGTTCCGTACATTGGAGATGACAGTATGGCCTAGCCTTTGCTTTGTACAGCTGCACTCCCTGATGATGGGACAGTGATGCCCGAAACATGTAGGAGCTACGAGGCGACGAGTAACCCCGAGAGTTTGAGAGACCATTTGAAGTCTGCCACATTTTCCAGTGATTTATCTCTGTGGTGCAATTCTGTCCTCCATTCTAATGACACCTGGCCACATGCACAGCTTTCTGCGTTTATTTCCAGTTCGTAGAGCTACATCGGTCCTCAACAAGCACCACCGAGTCCCCTGTTTCGACACATCAACACTTGCAACTGCACCGATCTTCCGCTGACAGGTAGTGTATGCTGCTGTTCAACGACGAACAGGTGTGAACATCGGACGTATGACAGACAGATGTCACTGCACTAATTATGTATCCTGCCATAAGGCTGTATGGGTGTTGTTGAGAAAAGGCTCCAGGTATGGAGTACTACGTACGTGTTCAACAAACAAAACGTAAGCACTACTGACGCAGTACGGACACTTTCTTCATAATACTGAAGCACCACCCACGCAGCTGCCACGTTGTCAGTAATTCCTAATCACCTCGGAGATACGAACAGGCGGCGGCCATGAAAGGCAAGCCATATGGCAATAATGTACAGAGGATCAGTGTCCCTGAAGAGGAAGGAAACCACGCCACGTATAGTCGGACCTAGAAACATTTCTCCACTTTTCGAATTTAGCTCGGTAAACAGCAACATTACTTTCACAAACAACGCATAAGTAACCTGTACAGGACACACCGTTCTGTAACAGCTGCCTGAAATATGTAAAAATTATAAAGTAAACCAGTCCTCACTGCAATCCTAGTGAAGCTACTAATGCGCGCATTTTACGAAAAGAGAAAGTGAAACCTGTTTCAGATGTCTAAGAACTATTTTCAGGAGAGAACTCTGGCTGTCGCTGGAGTTCGAGCGAACAATGAGAGGCGTGGTTGCCGCCAAGCGTCTACCGTTCCATGCTGCGTTATATTTTCGTTTTCAATTAATGCTGGTTCTGTTTACATACGTTACGGTTCACTTTGTCTACCGTAACACGAAGAAGAGTACCGAAAAGGAACACTGACATAAACCGGCAATCAAATGGTAACACAACTACCAAATTTCTTCACGTTCATTCGGTCAACTCGTAAACTATAACGCTTATTGTCCGAATATTTTGATACGTTTAAAACCCAAAAAGAGTATTTCGGAAATGTGCATCACAGCAAAGCCATTTTCACTTGTGTGTTTCTGCCCGATGCAAGCACCGCTTCAAGAAGTACTTTTACCCCCGCACTGTTCGCCGTACAGCGGACGATATCGTTGCTGTATAGCGACCGATGATGTCTGCTCTGCAGTGCTCACTCTGGAGATTAAAAAATGCTGCATGTATTGCGACCCCTGGCAAACAGTACACGCTGTGTCCATCCCCCTTTCTTACTGACAGAATTATTTGAACAAAATTACAATGAACTTTGACCAGGACAGAAGGAAATGGCCAGATTCATACTCCGACCTTTCATGCTCCAGCGGTCACAGGTACCCTAGACAGGGGTTGGGCGGGGGGAGGTCCCACAAAACCGTAACTGTCATGGTCATAGGGACAAAATCACTGTCACTGGCGATAATCACAGCCCTTGGCCTACCAACACAGCGTGTTATCACTCCACATAAATACGCATGTTCACACACACCAATACACCATCTCATAACACTCTTTTTTTTTACACAAGCACGCAATACGATTGCAACATCAGAAGTAAAATTCAAAATCATTTCGAAAATATTCCTGAATTTCGATAGCAATTACGAAACTCAAAAACCAAAACGCTGTCTTCACCAGCTAATCACTGACTATTGTACAGCGTCACTACACTGCGCTTCCACGACGGCAATGCTTACAGCGTGTAAAGTCGAAAATTAGGAAGACCGTGAAAGAGGTGGCCAGGATAAGGAATGAAGGGGCTGTATCCTATTTCAAGGTACTATTCAACCATCTGCCTGTAAACACTAATTTAACGACCAGTTCTCCATTGCGAAAGCCATAAGGGGCCGATAAGGCAGCATGGCGTTGACTAATATTACGGACAGCTGTGGAAGCACGCGGTAGTGGCTTATTTGAAGGTAGAAGTACATTTTTTTGCCTGCAACGAAGCTCCGGTTATCTAATGGTGCCTTCTCGACGATGAAGGTTGCCAACCGAGTGTCACAGACAACGTACAAGAAATTACTGTATGGAAGTGATGTTCACGATAAACGACAATAATAATAATAATCATTCGTCAGAACCATTATTACACGACAACAGTCCTTACGCAAACAACGTCACGTGTTCTGGAAACGCATGTCTATGTTTAGGCAGCAACGCACAATCCAAAATGGGAATCCGGCACTTTGGTAATGCAACGCAAAAATATGCCGTTGAAGAAGCAACTTGTGGCACTGGGCGGCTCCATATGCATTCCTTTTCTGGTAATTCAGTAAGATATGCGACTAGTTGTGCACAGCCTGAGCAATTTCAATGCGCAACTAGAGCTAACTGCTTCACCCAGACACTTGGGGCCACAAGAGCACGAAGGGAGGGAGGGCACAAGTTAAACAAAGCCGTTATTGAACGCCGTACTGGTAGCTCGAGATGAACGTTTGGTATCTCCCAGCTACAAGCACACACAGCAGTTACTAACTTACATGATAACATGCATTATTTCTTCATTCCTCAGCCTTCTTAATTTGCTTGTAAAAGTATTTCTACATCCTCAGCGAGATCGGCGGGTTCTGACAGCAATACTGATGGAGATTTCAATTGTCTGGAATATGACGCCGTGTAATGCCTCCAGTTCGTGTTAGGATATGCAATTTTACGCGTGTTTCCGTATACCTACCCACTTCCCCACCCACATTCCTACGACCTATGTGTCGTTCAGTCTTTGGAATCGTTTATTTCCGCACGCACAATGACAAGTGAAGAATCAAACAAACCTCTACCACATTATGTTTGCGCTCTTCCGACAAGGAAATCGACATTTCCTTGAGTTCATTTAGATCGAACTGCCAAACGTGCAGCAAGGAACAGTCTGACAATCCTCTCAAAATGTTTGTGACCCAATTTACTAGCAGCAACTAAAGGTTCAAGTGAATTTAAATGTATTGAAAAATACGTCTCCGTTTCAATTACAACATGCGGACGGAGTTCCAAGAGTCCTGTCAATTGTGCCATACTATGCGCCCAGAAGAACAAGGTTCAAGAATACGCTGGTCCGCAAATTCCTCGATACAAACAACCTGTATTACTGCACGTTCCATGACGGAGTGCTTTATATGAATGTCAGGGTCTCAATTTAAACCGCGTGTCGGCAATTCATACCACAAACAGGTCTCTTGAATTACTTTACTTTACAGTGATGGCAGCGTAAAATTTAACCTCATTACAATTTTTAAAAAAAGTTCAAAACCATATGTTTTATACGCCGGTCCCATTGGCCGCGCGGTCTAAGGCGTAGGTCTGCGGCCGCTCGCCTGCTGAGATCGTGGGTTCGAATCCCATGAATATCTGTCTGTTGTGGGTGTTGTGTGTTGTCAGGTAGAGGTCTTTGCGACGACCTGATCACTCGTCCAGAGGAGTCCTACCGACTGTGGTGCGTCGTTGTGCGTGATATAGAAACGTCGTGAATGAGGAGACCCTGGCCCACTGGGGCTGTTGTGTCAAAAAAAAAGAAGAAACTTTTACACAAACCGTCCATGTTTGATTAAATACAAAAAGATGCTACGTATTTCTGTTTACGTGCTGTTGATCAGCCTCACCACCAAGCCCGAAGTGGCTACGACAAAGAACCGTCAATGCCACAGGTTCGAATCTCAATGCATACAGAAATTTTTAGCAAAATAAAGAACTGAAGCAACTAGGGGGAGGTGTGTGTGTGTGTGGAGGGGGGAGGCACGAAACAATGACTTGAGCCCAAAATTGCAAGCGCAGTTCGCACACAGAAAAAGTGTCAATTTCCGCGTATATCGTGATGAGTCAAAAGGCGTTCCTACACTGCATTAATCAAAAAGTACAGAAAAATTAAGCCACAGGCAACTGCTGTATACAAAATGTGTTCAGGCGAATTGCACGGCCTTTGACTATTCCTGACGATAAGCAATATTCGGCAGCAGAACACAACCAGAAGAGACACCAACCACACTAAGAATAATCAACAAAACGCAGCAGAAAACCCCAACAACAAAGACTCTCGAGTGGAATCCACTGCTTTCCTAGTAACTCAATACAATGGCCCAAATATAACCCCGTAATACAAGCAGGAAGAAACAGGTGACGCGAATAGCAGGAATGTATGAAAAATACATACAAAGTTTAGTTGGAGCGCCTGACGGGAGAAGAATACAAGGACGGCAGCATTAAAATGGGGTTACAGAAATAAGGACGCAGACTGAATTCAGCTGGCTCAGGATAGGGGCCACGAACGGGCTCTCCTAAAAAAACAGCAATAAATACACCGCCGCGATTTCTTGACCACTTGAGCGACTATCGTTTCGTAAGAAGTACTCTGCTGCAGGTTCTACCGGACGCAAATGGATTGTTCCTACGTACAGACTGAAACTGCAGGCAGAAAAAAATCACGTCTTTTGCCTGCGAATTCCAGTCAGAGAATGAAAATATCCCAGAAGTCACAGAGGCGGCTATATGCGACGGCACCACGTGGTAGATGGAAGAATGCACGTGTGGGATGTACGAAAATTCGAAGATATATACTGATGCGAAAAAAAATATATTTAACGTAGAGAAAAACCAGTTATCATAGCTGATCGATGTATCCTTGTGCACCATATATCAGCTTCACTTGATACCAGCAGATACAATGTGCCAACAACACAATTTAGAAGCGAAGGATATCCTGCAAGAAGCACGAACAATTAAGTTTCTCGTGTTTCGTGTTCTGTTTGGCACATGTCGTCCCCTTGCTGACAGCCTCTTGCGTATCAGTAGATTTTTTCCTGTTCTAGTCCACACACACGCCACATTTAAATGCAGAGTACCATTATTATTTATTAGGCTACTGATAATTAAATGGAGCTGTACTAAACTCTATTACAAGCTACCTGCTGCTGCAGTGCCTACGTGATCGATACTGTGCATAATTAACATTGTCATATCGACCCCCCGCTACTCCAATAGTAACTACCTCCAGTCTCCTCAGCACTCTCGTGCTACCGTGTCTATGACGAATGATGCCGCTACCCTTCTCCCTCCGCTCGGACACGGGGATTAGGTACATAATACAATTTATTACAGAATTATCAGCAGCAGACTGGTAGTCGAGTCCTCCTTTCCTCTCTGTCCCTACAACTGGAATAAATCTGCGGATAGGTAGATGTCGCATATGCCTGGGAGTTCGATCAGTCTGCTTTTTCAACTCGGAGGGTTTTTTTTGCTACGTTTACGAAGAAGGAATAAACAATACTTCCCAAATTATAACAAAAAATTTGTATTAGTGTTCGAAGTCAATGTTACAATAACCAAACTATTATTTCAGGAACTGCCTTTTACGGGGGTCTCTGACATTAAGGACGGATATGAGGTTCAAGTTGCCCAGAATACCTATCTACCTACCCATCTATCTATCTATAATTAAAGAACGAATTAATTACGCTGACCAAATCCTCCTCACGAAGCTAACGGTTCCTCAGCAAGTCAAGCAATTCTCCGCATTTTATTTAATCCGAATGTTCATTACCGTGTTCACAAGAACCAGCCGCTGCTCCCATTTCCTGAGCAAGATGAATCTATTCCACACTACTCCGACATTCATTTTAATATTATCCAACCACCTAAGCCTAGGTCTTTCAAGTTGCTTCCTGCTTTGAAATTTCCCAACCAAACGCCCTGTATGCATTTCTCTGCACCCCGACGCGTGTAGTTGCCCCCGCCCATCGCATCCTATTTTATACAACCGTCCTGATGAAGGAATGTTTGTACCTAAGGGAAGGAAAGTAAATGGAGACTAAAAGATATGCTCGTATCTTCACACTTCGCAATTTTGACCCAATATTATTGGGCTAACCACACGACAAAAGCATGGGCTAGGCAAGGGACACACAGAAAAGCACAGGGAAGATGAGAAATGTATACATAACACAAACCCTAAAGAACAGACATAACTATGAACCATAAGCATATGGTAGAATATTAGAACAGAGTGTATGGCAATAAGATATCGCTCATTTGCGACAACAGTGTCACAACTCAAAATCTGTGATTTTTTTAGGAGAAGTTTTTAAAGGGTTTGAAGTATTATAATTTTCTATGAGTGCAATGACGACACAACTGCTCTCCAGCGGCGAGTTTTGCAAACTGCGTTATGACACTATACCTGTTAAAAGTGCATCTGCAAACGTTTCTTTCTATACCAATAACTAAAAAAATGCCAAATTTTGAGTTGTGACACTCTTGTCGCAAATGAGCGATATGATGAGCAGAGTGGCTTCGTCTGGCTTAATTCAGGGTCCAACGGTGGCGCCTTACAAACAGTAAAGACTTTTCGTTGTTTATAAATTTCGACGCATTCTTGGACCGAGCGACTGCTTTCTTACTCAAAGAGTCCTCTGCTTCATCCGGGCGGTCGTTGCGCCAGAACTGCACATTTCCGGAACTTTACACAACGCTATGAAACACTCAAACATGTGCACTTCCTTATTTAGATTCGCATTACTTGTAGTTTACACAGTGGCACCGATGAAGCAATCAGCGTCTCCTGGTCGGAACTGGGAACCGTTTTGCACACTGTTTCCAATCCTGCTCAGTATCCACCATACTTCACTCTACCGCATAGTAATTTACGTGTACCACAGACGTAAAGGTAAAAAGTAAAGGACTCCCGTTACAGGCCTGGAGTGGCCCATAGGGTTCCAGGAAGTTAAGGTTCCCAGATTTCATGACAACGGCACAGGATGGTGGTAAGGTTGTCAGTCTTATGCACCGGCCGCCTTTACCCCCAGGAAACGCTCCTGCTACTGCTGAGTCGACCCCAGAGCCATAGTGCGATCGGAAGGATTTTATGTCAATGAAAAATTCGAGTGGCACTAGCAGGGATCGAACCAGCGACCTTCCGATTTGTAGCACAGCACCTTAACCACTGTGCCACCGCAGTCCCCGTACCACAGACCTACACTTATTTAATGCAACACAACAGCAAACATTAAACTCACACCCAACACACTAAAACTGACTTTCTCACGTCACCTTTCTCTCAGTGTTCATTCTACCGCACATCTCATTAAGTTATCTTAAAATACTACTATATTTAAAATGTTTTCAGTGGGTACCGAGGTTCTTGGACAGGGATAAAGCAGCCGAAGCCTGAAGTTGACCACGCGTCTCCATCAAGTGTGGACGTTAAGAATTAATGGAGCTATGCCTCTACTCCTATATGCCTTCCTGGCGTGGGCACTGACAACTATACCTTTCTCAACCTTTTAATGTTTTGGTATCATAACTGAATATGGGGAACACAAATTTTAAGCAGCTGTTTATAAATTAACCATTGTTGTGTGTCTACGGTGACTGTGGAGTCTGCCAGAGACATGCCTGTCATGTTTTACTATGACGGAGAAATCTGGTTTCATAAAATACGGTACACAGTGGTCTCTAAAACTATGGTGCGCGTAGCACCAATGTTAAGACAACCACTATTTACTGGTATGTGGCCTTAATGAAAATGGACATACAAAAAAGATAACAATTTTAAAAAGTAAATGAAACAAGCCATATTTATTTGCGAATAGTGTTGCTAGCGGTATTACCTAATTCATGCCCGCTGTTAGCTAGTATTTCCAACTTCAGTATCTTTATTTAAATAACATATTTGAGTGGTACATGGAAATGCCAATTTCATTAGGCGGCACGCCAGCGAACAAGTCTGAGAACCCCTGCGCTATAAAATTCACGTATCACAGCTCGACTTAAATATTTACAAACGGTATAAGTCTCCAAATTCAATATTCATTACAGTTTCTCGTGTTCCAAACGTCCGTGGACGGTCATATGGATTGCGTGTTGTTTCATTCATTCTGCAGTCTGTCTTACGACAGGTCCATACCCTCTTCCAAAAAGTCCTTTCCCCATGGAATGTGATCTGGTGCTTCCCCTTTCAATTTTCAGTAACCTCTATTTTCCTTAAGGTTATCCAGTAGCTGCTTACGTTTTCTTCCTCGTCTTCCCATTACTTGTTCTTGCCTCTATCTTTCCTTCAATAACTTGTTTTAGAAGTCAGTTCCTATGCAAGATGTGACCAAGCCAGTTACCCTGCCTTCTTCTCATTGTCTGCAGAATACTTCTCTCTTCCTTGATTCCTTGTAACACTTCAATTCCCATATGATCGGTCCAACTGATCTTCTCCATCCTTCTATAGAACCACATGTCAAAACTTTTAAAGTATTTCTGAAGTACTTTCCGAAGTGTCCATACAAAGCTGTGCTCCACATGTAGTAGAGGCCAGGTGAAAAGTGATGGCACACGCGCAGAAATCAGATTTCGTCTTTCGGCGAAACGGACGAGTCCATTTAAACCAGCGGGGGCGTCAGTTCAGTCGACTACTGGCAACCGAGGTGTGCGCATCAGCGGTAGTAATGCTGGATACACCATGTTCTGAGGTAGTGTGAAGGGTACTGGCTACCCACTCCAGTCGCCAGTTTCCCCTTCACTTCCCTTCCCGTGCGTCACCGTGTGCCATCACATTTCAGCTGGAGTCTGCTTCACTTGTTGTTTCAAGAATATTATTTACAGAGTACCAATGCTCAAAAAAAATGAATGCAGTGTATGAAACATGCAGTAGCCTAAATTAACAAAGATTAACATAGAGAGTCATGATATTGTAGTGAGCAGCGATACACTACTAACCGGAAGTGCCTTACATGCATAACACAAATAAGAATACCATCACAGTACACATATTGTTTTTCATTACGTTCTAATGAATCTCCAGCGTGGTTGGAACTATAGATCAGCAGGGTGACGTCTTTCGAATCGGCTAGTGGAACTGCCAAGGCTCACATAAGATTATAATCATAAAAAGATAAACCGTGTACGAATATATAATACGAAATGCGTAAATTGTACATACACCGTTATTTTATGATGATGAATCAATTCAAGAACCTATATGTATGTCGCTTTTAAACACTTCTTCATAACGTTTGTTACCACACAAAACTACGCCAATGATTCGGGGTGGGGGTGGGCTGTGAACACAAGGTTTTGTGCAGTTTATAACAGTCAATACATTATTGTCTCAAACACAAGACCACATCTCTGTCCTGTTCGTGCCATTACCTTCCTACACTGCATTGATGCAACACTGTACATGTATATGATGCGAATACGCAAAAACGATCGATACACGCGAACCAAATTCGGCGCTCCTCGGCACCTGCTACTGACACCTACTTCGCTGAACCTGTTAACATGTAGTCGTACTTTTGTGGTCAACAGCTCAATATATCTCCTACAATCTTAAAGGAAAGGACAAAGTTTTCCTGTCAACACCGCGAACGCATATATCGGAAGAAGATGCATAACTCCATCCATTCTTAAACTAGGCACTTGAAGGAGATGAGTATCTGTCAAAGTGTTGCTAACAATAACGCAAATTGCATCAGAAGACGTGTGAGGCCAGGCAAAGTCAATCCGTCGGGTACAATTTTTGAGGTTCGATCTACGCCACCAGATTTCAGTGTCGGGCGGATATCCCACTGCATCATGTACGTGACGTAACTTGTGTTAACTACAAAGGGCCCCATACACTCCAAGTTAAACTGTGCAGTTTAACTGTGTAAAAAACTGCATAAAAAACTGAATTGGATGGTCTCTGGCACAGCACAGGTTTCCCATCAGGTGTGTCAGTTTTTTTTTTGTCAGATCTGTTGGGTGCCTTGAGATGATGCCATCGTGGTGTCGGCAGGTCAACTGAGGAAATTGTGGGATTCCCTGAGTGAACCGCGCAGTTCTCTGTGTGAAAAACGACTGGAAAGGACAGTTCTGAGGCCTGTGCTACTGCCTGTCAAAACTACGCAGTTTACTCAGTTTTTTCGTCAGGTATGACGTCACACAGTAAAATCGCTCAGTTTAACTGAGAGTGTATAGCGCCCTTAATAATGGAGACACAGTATCAAGTCTACCACCGACACGCAGGTCCACGCACTCCAATGGTCGCTGTAACTGAGCAGTCTTCACAGCAAGGAGTGGTCCAAGAAGCCTGACTTGGCTTCAATGCACATTCCGCACACATTAATCCAATGGTGACGGAAGAAGTATCAGATGAAGAACAGAACAATGAGGGACGCTAGGTGTATTACAGGGATAGGGAAAACTTAACGGGCCTAAGGGTTCCCACGCACTCCCCGCTGGTCCTTATGGTAATGGTAGGCCGAAAGCAAGGAAAAGCGTTCGGGAACGGTAAGCGCGCTGTTCTGAGTTTGCAGCAAAGGGACGAAATTGAGCAATTACGACAGTGTGGCCGAATTGTGAACTATTTTAACTGGATTATTAACAAGACAGCTCCTAGCTCAAACAGCACACACTACGCACCCATTACAAAACCAACCAGTTAATGTCGTTGAGGGAAATGATTACTCGGTATGAGACTTGCACGAATCAAATACTGTTCGTGGGCAAAAAGTAGAATTTTAAAACGTCATAGGACGTGGTACATAGTTACCACTGGGCGTTAGAAATGAAAGTTGACTCCTGCGTCTAACACCACGCCAGGAAGAAGGGAGACGCAGTACAACGCATTAACCGCGGCACTGCATGCAGGCACTCCCTGGTACACGGACTTCGTCCAAAAATTCGCAGTTATTCTGCTGATCAACATATTTCTTGCTTTTATAGAACTCACAGGTTAACACACTACCTACACATAAGACTCTGTAATCCGACGCTTTGACACGCTGAATGAAACCAATCCAAATACTCATACTGTATTTCTCTAAAATTGTAAATGTATACGTTTTCATACCAAAATATTAAAGCATAATGAGGGCAAAGGTAAAAAAAAGGTGAAGTACCCTCTAAAACAGGCCATAAAGACCCAGAGCGGGAGTAAAGATATAGCCCTACTCTTACTTTGACCTGGGCGCTGGATGGGGGATGGCAGTCAAAGCCACGCCCCGGCCGTTTTACCCCAATGAAAGAGACCCGCTACCCGTTGTATAGGAGGCCGGGTGGGCCCCAGGGTCGGTCTGGATGAGCGCGGAAAATCTCGCCCTCTCACCGATATTCGATCCCCGGAATGTCCAGCCCGCAACGAGTCGCATATTAAGTACGCTATTCCGGAGGGAACATAACATATTGCAAACGGCTGTTTCACGGATTTCACGACCTAGACCTGCTCTCCAATAAAACCGTTACAGTCATCTGTGTAAAAAAAAAAGACTAATAGATTTTGTTAATCAAAGCAGTTTAAACAGGAGGCAAATAAAACGGCTCTTTGCTGCTCCACCCGGCCGCCATCACTACGAACAAACATCCGGTGTGCAGCGGTCGAGGGGCGAAGGCACTAACACCTCGCCCAAAACACGACACAAGCCAAACCTCGACACACGTTGCCTTAGGAATGCCGGCAGAGGAGACAAGAGGACGCCCGACTTCTGTCCACTTCCATTAGCACGCAATTATTGTTTCAGAAGGAACCTTACCTGACCCACTCATTCCCCAGATTTAATCTGCTCCTAAATCCCTCGTGCATGCACTATGGTAGGTTTTTAAAAAGTGGCTTCAGCACAGATTTGACAGCAACACACCTTCTGCCCACAAATACGAATATTCTTGATCCACTAGAACCGAGTATTTCGGACTTGCATTCGGGACACGCCCCGTTCAAATACCGGCCGGACCATCACGTATCCTGACTGAGTTGTTCGTCGTTTCCCTCAGCCCTTCCAGACATATGCCGGCATGATACTTTCAACCAGGACACAACCACTTCCTTCATATCCCTTTCTCATGTATTATTCTCTATCTTGCCATTCGAAGCTATATAGTCTCAGTTATTGTCCACGTCGTTAAATGAACTACACACAAATACATTTATCCAATGAAGTGCCACGTGCAACTGGGTTTCGTGGTAAGTTATGCTGATACTGTGACAGCCAGAAATTCATTTTTGCACTGTACTCCAAGCCCGTTCGAGCTAACTGTAGCCTAATTATGCAGAATCTCACAGACGCGCCAGTAACACCAATCCTTCCTAAGCAATTAAAGAACTTATAAAGCGTTCCTGGGCACGGGCTTGATTACGACTTCTCAGCTCAGTCGGGCACCTTGATGCTACCGTTCTTAAGGGGGGGGGGGGGGGCCCCTTTTCCCGCCTCCCTTTTTTCCGGCCGACAACAAAAAGTTTATTTTAAACCTTTAAATAAACTTTTTCATTACTTA
>Ga0123354_10008513_pt1 | contig 15606 bp, 9 predicted proteins | sample TergutLab28metaG_2_FD_97872 | JGI IMG/M metagenome (GOLD analysis project Ga0123354, IMG submission 97872) | Labiotermes labralis P4 segment gut microbial communities from Petit-Saut dam, French Guiana - Lab288 P4 | ecosystem: Host-associated > Arthropoda: Insects > Digestive system > Gut ...
GGGCCTGTGCTCCTCCTCCTCAGGCTGATCGACTATGTATGGGTAATGACCACTTTATAACTTTATGTGACCCTGCGGAGGATTACCGGATCGGCACGAACAGAAGATCTGCAAAACATTGGTAAAAAGATGTTTGCAGAGGCTCGGAATAAATTCCTGCCAATTATCATGTTGCCTTAGACCTGAACTCTTCTATTGCTTTAGCGAGATTCTCATTCATCTCCCAGCGTTCATCTTTCTTTCTTGAAGGCTTTTCATTCCAATACTTGCCGCCTACAAAGTGGAACCATGCTTTGCCCTTGCTGTAGTTATTCTTTGGCACTTTGTTCAACAGCTTTGCAATGCTCTGTCCTACACGGCCGATCTGCATTCTTGCGGAGAGAGGATCATCATACCCCATCCTATCAGCAAGCTCTTCATCAGATGCAGAGTGGTCATCCGCATTATCGTATAGAGCAAACAACAGTTCTTTTGCCTTTGGAGAGAGGCTTCTCATAGCCGCTTTGTATTCCTCAATACTGACCCCTTCATCCTCGTAGATTAACACCATGTGTACCATCATCACAAAGTTAAACTTGTACATTTCTATGTCAATTCAGATAACAGAGAACTGGGTAACACTTTCGTTCTATTATTGACCGAAACTGATGCAAAGTGACCGTATCCTTTCTTTTTTGACTTCGGGGGTCGTTACATTTTCAATGAAATGCCTATGAACATCATTCATCGAATCCGAAAGTTTTTACCCCCAGGGTCTTGCAATTTTCGGTTATGGTACGCACCTTCTGTTGCGATAGACCGTTAGGTAATTCAGCATTCACATCTAATGACACCTTGACGACCGATTTGTTCTCCGAAGTAAGGTGGACGACAACTTCCTCAAGGAGTTTCTGGACATCGCGGTTTATGCGGGTGGTGTCAAGCTCTGCCGTCATGAAGAAATGAGTGTCTTTAGGCGCATCTGCTACAGGGATCTTTGGGATTTCGGGAGGCCCGTCAATCCACACAGTCCCCTGCCCAATATTTTTGGGTACTTCCGGCACTCCGCCGGTCCCATCTCCGGTTTGAGGGGGGGTTTCATCGGCGATCTGTTTTTCAGCTACGGATTTTTTCACTAAGTACCCGGAGCGCTCGATCATCCACACGCTTGTGTTGTATTTGAGATCGAGGTAGCGAGTACCGTCAAATCTGGACGCAAACGCGAAATACTCTTTGGATGTCAATCCCGATTTGATCGTTTCCATGAGAACTTCCTCTGATGCCAAACGCGGGAGATAACAGTATGTGCAAAGATATTCCCACAATTTCTTGAAAGATAAGTTATCGGAATCTTTCCAAAGCGTTTCATCGAGTTCCATAAGCAACAGGGCAGGGGCCCATTGCATGATGACAGCTTCATTCTGAAGTACTTTCTTTGACGCCCTGGAGATGATGCTTCCGTCGCCGCCGCTTATGCGAGTGACGTCCCAGACGATATGCTTCATGTCGGTCTTTCTGTCAATATACGGCACAAGAAGCCAGCAATATGCCTCTTTGATGCGCGCGTCCACAGTCTCGTTGCTCTTGCTCAGATTGTTATCGGTCTCGCGGTTTTGCGTTGCATCAAGATTAAGGATATCTCGATCATCCTTTATGGACTTCCATGCAAGATATGAACGTACTGCTTGTTTCAGACCAGCTGTCAACTCATGATCAGGAGCGATGAACGTAAGCATGTTCCTAAAGTTGCGCGGCATCGTGCCGCGATTATTCAGGATGTCAATTGCTGAGGCCTTGGCATAATTGTCCTGTATTGACGCTTTGTAGTCATCCTTTAGGTGTAGAATAACAAGGCGTGAAGATTGTTCATCGGGCACGTCAAGCGATGAGGACGGACAAACATGTACTCCGCTGAAAGGCTGCTCTTTGCGGAACTTTTGAAGCCGGGTCACAACTTCATATTCAATGTCGGTTTCCATGACCTGTGTGGCGCGGTCCTCCGCAGTCTTACGTAGTGTCGGCCGTGTATCATACCAATAACGGTCATTAGACGAATACAGATAGTGAAGCGATGATGCCAATGAACTCAGAGCATCGTTGAAATCTGCAATGCTCTCACCGGGTTGTACTACGCCGAGACGGATGCGAGATATCTCGATCCCGCGAATGCTTTGGTCACGGACGGTCGGTGCGCTTCCGAGCATGATCGTTCTTGCCACACGGCGTGCCGCTAGTTTACTGCCGTAGCGAGGGTTGGACTGATCTTTTTGATAAGGCAGAGAACTCTTTCCATCGATTTCACCATCAACGATCGCATTCCACCCCTCCGAGAGATACCGAGTGAGTTCATTTTTAACAGCCGGCGCATCAAGTGGAATGGAGCCGGGCATTATCATCAGGCCCGCATCGTTGCTCATCCACAGTTCATGAATTACCGCCGCCATAAGGCGCAGGACTCCACGGGTGCGTTGGAAACCGTCTAATGTTGCCCAGTCTTTGTATAGTCTATCAAAGAACTCCGGGTGGATAGGATAACATGAGATCATCCTGTCCCTGTACTCAACTTCTTTTGTTTCTAGCGGAAAATCATTGATATTGTCATTGTACACGCGACTGAAATTTGAACAGACCAAGTATCTGCCGTCTGGATTCTTGCAGTCTAGGAACAAACGACGGCGTACGACCTCAAACCCTTCATTTGCCGCAACTGGTTTCCATATGGATTCCATGCGTCCGAAGGTGTGTTCGATTGTTTCAAGTGCGATCCTTCCGGCTTCGCCGCCTATCTCAATATCAGATTCGGGTATGGCAGCGACTACCAGGCTGTTTTTACTTGCTCTTGCCGCCTCTGTAACTTCTTGGATGAATGTAATAAAATTATCAAATGTTCCTGCCGGTAAGCCATTCGCACCGTAAATCTTTTTTGCGTATGCGACCAGTTCATCCATGAGGATAATACAAGGCGCGGCTTTGTCGAAAAGATTTTTAAGCGCCTCCGAACCAGGAGAAACACCTTTTTTATCAGCTTCTTTGACGAGATCATAAAGTTTGTTGTCACCAGCAGAATCTGCCAGTTGTGCTGCCATTTCGCCCCATAGTGTATTTATTGTTATGCCCGGCATATTGTTCGGACGTTTGCTTTTAGTGGGATCTAAAGCGGTACCGACAAGGACTGCTACATTTGCTTTAGGAAGAGTGGAAACACCTGCACGAGCAAGGACAGGTTTAACGTTGGGAATTTTATCAACGGAAACTCTGCCACGCATTAAATGATAAAGTGCCAGCATGCTGTGCGTTTTACCACCGCCAAATGCGGTCTTTAACTGGATTACTGGTTCGCCATCCATTCCGCAAACACGGCGTAGTGATTGTTCCAAAAGCCCCGTCATGCCTTCCGTCACATAGGTTCTGGCAAAAAATTCCACAGGATCCTGGTATTCTAATGCGCCCTCGCCTCTGGCGACCTGTGAAAGGTCCGCGGCGAACTCAGCATTCTTATAACGACCCTGTGCAACATCTGGATGCGGTTCCATAATGTTGCGCCAACTCGGAAGCCCGCTTACAGGCGTGGTGCTGAGGACACCGATGTTCTTTTTCGAGGCCGTCGGTGAAACGACCGTTGATTCGGTCGCAGACGTGGATCCGTCTGCAGATCCGTAACGCGAAGTTCGAAGTAAGCCCCGAATTGCTTCGGAACTGCCTGGATCGATTTGATCGCAGAGCCTTGACATTGTGTCAAGTGCACGCCATGTATCGTCAAGAGAAAAGTCATCGGCGCCGAGATGTGCGAGTCTGTTCCTGACCCCTATCAATTCCTTCGCCCATGTGCGGTGGTCTATAGAAAGCTTCTTGCGATATACATTCTGCCAATGCAGATCACTGAATAAAAGGAGGCATCTTGAAATGTCTAACGAACCCACTAACTCCTCAAAGCTGCCAGATTGCGGAAGATCGCGCTTCTGTTCGTCGCGCAGAATGGTCATGATGCCGCTTTTCCACCAATCATCCCCGAACTCATTCTGCAGTTCATGTGCGATATATGGTGCTAATGCTCCGCGTAAAATGCGGAAACCGTTTGAAACCTGCGTGTGATTGCTCTCCATGTATGAATCCTCCATTAATCATTGCCTTTAATATCGTCCAAAGTTCTCTGTTTGCTGTTCTTTTTAGTTGGCCTCAGCTCGGCCGCCTTAGATTGCACTTCTGGCCACCCGATAATGAGCGAGTTATAAGCAAAAGCATCTTGCGTCCAGCCTTTGCGCTCGGCGATCGTGAATAAGCGATATGCCAGGGCTTTCGCCTGTTCTGGCAGAGAAGTTAGAATCTCTGCCGTGATCCTTGCGACACCTACCACCCCGTCTTTTTCCATCGCACGAGTAAGTTGCTGAGTCAGTAACCATATGATTCCATCATTGTTTTCGGTATTTTCAGGAATTTCTTCTCGAGTGAGGAGTCTAACAACTCCTTTTTGTGAATGAAGAATTTTGTGTGTTGCCAACTTGTCTACTGAAGTATTCTTTGCTCTTGCAAGCACGTCAGCATCACCAAATTTCATGTCATTGAATGCACATTGTGTGTATAAATCGACGCAGAAGCGACTATCACGATCAAGCTCTCCCTCTTGCTCGGCATAATAGAGATCCAATTCCTGATTGATGATCTGTAACGCACTCCTTACGCTCATTGGTGTTCCATCAGCTTCCAGAACTTTAGAAAACCTTGAGTAGACGCCTATACCCGGCCCAATTGCACTCTGTGCCAAATCAACTGGGGCAATGCTACTCGCCTGTAACTTTTGTAATGCAGGTTTAAGTTCACGTTTCAAGGTATTTATTAATTCGCGGCGAGTACAGATAGGTGCATCAATAGGACGTTTACGACATACTAAAACAATTGATGTTGCAAGTGCGTTTGACTCGACCGAACGCATTCTATTTCCAAGTTCTGTACGTATCGGCCAAGTGCCTGTAATAGAGAACCCTGATTTTATTACTGCTGACAGCATCGTTTCCCAACCCGTTGATGCAATTTTATCCTCGCTGTCATCATCGCTTTGTTTGAAAGCATAATAAATTGTTAGAGGAATGTCTTCACGGACATAGTTTTTGATTTGTTTGAAAGCTGTGACCATCCCATCTTCAAAAAATATTTTTGCTTTTTCTTTACTTCCATCAAACTTAAAAGGATTGGCGACTAACTCCTCTGTTTTTGGTACAAGCATGGTACGGAAAAGATCGGGGTATGCTTGCTTTAATGAGGGCCTTAGCCAGACGTAAAAGAAATCAGACAGGTCCGCGTAACCAATATTGTCATAGTAAGGTGGATCAGTTGACACCATGATACTTCGTAATCCATTGTCGGTTTGAGCATCGTGTTGGATAGCGATACCGACACCTTTTGCAGGTAAAAGTGACATTGCCTTAACAACCCATTCAAGCATACTGTCAAAACAACCAGCTGAATTGCTCAATGGATTTGTTTCAGCATAATCCCATATTATTGGGATTGCTTGCCTACCAAATGTATTACGTATGAGCTCCTTGGAGTTGTGCCATGAGCAAATCGAAGAGTTATAATCTGTCAATTTATCAATTATAAAAGCTAAGTAGACACTTACAGCCTCTGCATACTCTTTGCTTCCGCCATCGGTTTCGATTTTTGCTTTTGCCTCGGAAATGAGACTACTAAAGGCGGTAAGTGTTGTCAGTTGACGTTTCGTGAACAAATCCCTATGTTGATCAAATCCATATGCGCGTATATTAATTCCTAGAGCTTTATGAGGTAACTCACTTTCAGGGGCATTTTCTGGAGGTCTAACTTCAGCAATTTTTGCTTGCTCAACATTTGGTGATAAATATAAACGTCCATTTTTTCCCTCAGCCACAATAGCAATTAAGGTTGAACTCAATCTACTGCTTCTGGCCTCATCACGTATGTATGAGAAATCGACCGTATTATCACAACAGATACACTTCGCACCGCGTCTATTAATTATGCTTCCCTCTGGAGCATTACTTCCTTGCTTTACTAAGTAATGAACATCTTTACCAACAATATTGGGTTGAATATATGCCTCACTGCCTTTCTTTTTTGACAATACAAAGCTACTTACCAGTGGCATTTCACATCCACAAGCAGGGTTAGGGCACTTTACCGTCCGCGCCCAAATCCATGCAACAACCGTGTGCTCTTTACCTTGCTCGTCTTTCACCTTTGGATAAAGATGACCTATTCGTTCGAGCGCTTTTTTCTTCATCCATTCACCGTAATAACGAACATCTTCAGAAAGTCCCCGTGATCCTTGCCAATCCTTGTCAATCTTATTCGTTATAGCTTCTGGGTTAACAGGAGGTTGCCCGGCGAATTTAGGTGGAATCTCGATCATTGCTTTATTAATCAAAACTGCAACCGGATTCAGATCGCTAGCATGGGCTTCTAACCCAAGGCGTTGTGCTTCGAGTGGTATTGCTCCACCTCCTGCAAATGGATCCAGCAGGGCAGGAGGATTGCCATTTGTAGACATCATTATCTCTGCTATCGCTTCATTCAGCACAGTTTGATTGTTGGTGTTTTCCCATTTCACTAGTTGCTCTAGTATTTTGAAAAGACGTTCTCTTTCGGCATTCTGCTCTTCTTCTGTGGGAAATTCTTCTGGATGCGAGGAGGGGTCATCTATAAGTGAAGACCAAATGACCGCCCGCGCTGCAGCCAATGGTCGTCTCGCCCACCATGGATGCAAGGTGGAAGGATGCCCATGCCGTATGGATTTTTCGCGGGATGACTCAGCGTTAATCGCTTCGAGAGGCAGTGCGACCTCGATCAGCTTCTTCTTGTACTCCATTTAGTCATCCTCTTTGTAATATGATCTCTGCGTTGCTAACCAGTTCAGCAATGTTATAGTTGATGCTTGTTGCGGCGAAGTCAGGGCGTTCCCTGAAAGGATTTTTCAGATAGACTGTCTTGGTATCAGACCCATCCACTTCGACGATTGCCAGAATGTACTCTTCAGGCTTGTTGAACGCAATTAGTATTTCGTTCTTGCTGACAGTCACAATTTCTGCTCCCTTTGCCCTGCCTTTTACTTCAATAAAACGCAGCGGAGGTACGGCAGCATTCTTATCGTGCGGTACCAATGATTCCACATCGTAGCCGTATTTCTTCGCGCTTACGTCGCTTGGAATGAAACCTAGAGACGTTTCGATATCCATCACGGCTTTCATAGACGCAAGCTCGATTTTCTTTCTTGCCTCTGCATCGGATGCATATATACTGGCATTTCCGGCTAGTTTATTGATGAGTCCCAGAGGTATTACCAGCGCTCCGCCGATCACCATCGGCGGCACCGCAGAAATGAGTCTTTCAGTCTCCAGCTCGGCAAGACGTTTATTCATACGAGCCGCCAGATCCTCTGCGCGCTGATGTGCTTTCAGAGAATTTAATTTAGCATTGGGCTTGCCTGCTTTCTCTCTGATTTTCTCTTCTGCAGAGCGATAATCCCAATATTGTATCTCTGCGGTAAGACGTTCTCTCACTGCCTTGACTGTCTTATCGATACGTTCTATCTTCTGCTTCCGCACTTCTGCGACATGATTGGGAATGATCTCCGAGATGGCGTAGCTGACCGCGATATCTTCAACGTTCGTTTGCAGCCACTGTTGTTCTTTTATGAAAGAACGAATTGTAGCATTCTCTTCTACACATGCAGCACGGTAATCAAGATAAGGTGCATATCCGGCGGTGGACGCGGTGTTATCTTTTTTTATCTCGACAAAATGAATGTTCTTTGAAATGATGCGTTTGTTCCCGTTCGGCGTGATCACTCCGTCCTGAACGGAATCTTCCACATAGAACAGAAGCCTGGGCTCCGTTCCGCTGTCCTGTTCGTCAACAAATATCGCGCCATTTTTCAGTGTATCAGAGTGGCGTTCGAGCACAAGGTCAATCACTGCCTCCAGTAACGGATGTCCCGGTGCGACTAATTCGGCAAGTATCTGTCCCGGTATGTTGCAGAATGGCTTGTCAAAGCACACCCTTTCATACCTTTGCATGACAGGATCGCCAAAGCCGATGTTCACATTACGGTTCCTGATAAAAACGGGAACAGAAATTATCTCATAGCGTCCTTTCTCACGAGAGCTAATTTTTCCTCCGAGACCCCTGAACGCTTCTAAAAAGAACGTTTCAATGAAATGCGGCTGCAGTTTGCGGGCTTCCATCTTTTCCATCTCCACTCTGATGGTCAAGACCTTATGCAGGTCCATAGTATTCTCGGTGAGAGCATTCTCTTCCAACAACTTTTGCAATTCTTCGTGTTCAAACGGCCTATCAACCGCTTTATACAGTCTCGCTTTGACCTCCGGGTCGTCACCATAGCGTACAGCCTCAAGTATCAGATCTCTCAGCGACATATTATCGAAAGCTACCTTGCCGAGAACGTCGAACACTTTTCCCCCCAGTGCTTCTCGTTCCTGATCGATCTTTTCGAAAAGTCTCTGGAACACCATTCCCTCGCGTGTTTCTTTGGAAACGAGATTCCAAAGGTGGCATACTTCCGTCTGCCCGATGCGGTGGATACGTCCGAAACGCTGTTCGATTCTGTTTGGATTCCAGGGCAGATCGTAATTGACCATCAGGTGCGCTCTCTGCAGGTTGATTCCTTCACCGGCCGCATCAGTGGCGATCAGTATGCGCACTTCTTTGTCTTGTTTGAATTGTTCTTGGACCTTATGCCTATCATCTCTGAGCATGCTTCCGTGAATCGTTACTACAGCGTTCTCATCTCCAAGAAGAGAAGAGATCTTATCTTTTAGATAACGGAGCGTGTCGCGGTGCTCCGTAAAAATGATCAATTTCTTCCGCATTTTGTCTGCGTCGAACATCTTTCCGTTATCTTGCAAGAGTTTAGAAAGCTCATCCCATTTGCGATCTTCGTTGCTCGATCGAACGTTATTAGCCATGCGTTCCAATTTTTTCAAGGTAGAGATCTCCGCTTCGAGTTCGGCGATACTCCGGGCGGCTGATGCCTGATCGGTTATCTCTTCCTCTTCCTCTTCGAGTTCTCCGGGCGGCAGATCATCATCGTCATAGTCTTCAAAAGAATCATTAAATGTTTCTACAGCCACCCTACCAAGACGCTCTTCGGACAGTCTGTTCTCTAGCCGTTCCCTGCGGCGTTTAAGTGATTGGTAGATCGCTTCCGGCGAGGAAGCAAGCCTTCTCTGCAATATCGTCAGTGCAAACCCGACGACTATTTTCCGCTGAGTGTTCAACTGATCTGCTCTGTTGAACTCCTCTTGGACGTATTCGGTCACTGATGCGTACAGTTCTGCCTCTCGCGGAGAGAGGTCATAGTTAACAGTGTAGGCTCTGCGTTCCGGGAACAAAGGCGTTCCATCGAACTTCAAAAGATCCTCTTTCACTAATCTGCGCATTACATCGGAAACATCAACGGCTCTGCCGCCGCTCCTTGCCACGCCCACGAAGCGGTCTTGATCGATAAGCGACATGAACAATTGGAAATCCTCTTCCTTTCCGTTGTGCGGAGTGGCCGTTAGCAACAGAAAATGTCTTGTTAGTGATGAAAGCAATTCTCCGAGTTTGTACCGCTTCGTATATTTTATTTCATCACCTACCAAAGTGGCGGACATCTTATGCGCCTCGTCACATACTATCAGATCCCAATCGGATGCTTTGAGCTTCTCCTGAACATCGTCATTGCGGGATAATTTATCGAGACGTGCGATGCAAAGGTTGGTTTCCGTGAACACGTTACCCGTCACAGCAGACTCTATGCGGTCGTTCGTCAGGATCTCGAACCGCAGATTGAACTTGTTGTAAAGCTCATCCTGCCACTGTTCCGCGAGACTTCCCGGTGAAACGATCAGACATCTTTTCAAGTCGCCGCGGGCGATTAGTTCTTTGATAAACAGCCCGGTCATTATCGTTTTTCCCGCACCGGGATCGTCCGCGAGGATGTAACGAAGCGGGAGACGCGGAAGCATCTCTTGGTAAACCGCAGATATTTGGTGCGGTAACGGATCGACCGATGAGGTATGTACCGCTAAGTATGGATCGAACAGATGTGCTAAATTAATCCTGTATGCTTCCGATGTAAGACGCAAAATATTTGCATCCCCATCAAAACTCCATGGCAAATGGCCTTCTGTTACGCTAAGTTGCTCCTCATCTCCCCTGTAAAGCAGTTGGTTAGCAAGTTGTCCTTTGACATCTTTAAAAGTGATTTCTAGGACAGAATTACCGTGCCATTTAACAGCAATAACGTTTACGGGCATGCTTCCCGCAATGCCCGTGACAGATGCCCCAACGGTAATATCTTCCAGTCGACTAATATTTGTCACACTCAGTTTTTGGTATCATTTGTTGTATCATTTATAGTATTGCTTTTTCACACCAGAAAATCAAAAAAGATAAGCTCATGGCATCACAGAAGTCATTCTTCTGTGACATGATTAGTACACCAAATACGTTCATAAATTGCGTCCCGGGTGACTCCAAATATAAACTGTATGTGATGTTTTTTCCTCTATGCATGAGAGGAGTAGTTATTACAGATCCCCCCTTCTGTCATGAACCTCTCAAGTGATTGGCAATACCATAGGGCAGGATTATTTCTGATGGTTAGTGATCAACGCTGAGGGCCTACTTCGTTATCGAAAAGGGGCATCGTTGAACCCCCCCTGTTCGCTAATCCTACCAGGTAGAGGTCCGTTATAAAATGTAAATATTTCCAGTGTTTTTTCATTCTCCTTTTTGCTTATTAAACAGTAACATTAATACGAGGTCGGGAACATGCACAGATTTAACTTTTGTGTAGTTCTTGTAATTGATGTCAGGATTGTTATGCGAAAAAAACTCATGGTAGAGCAGTATGCAGAGTATTTGATAGCCTGCCAATTGACATCGGCACCGGAATCATCAGTTTTATTCTCAATAATGACTAAATTGCTATTTTGGTCCAAAGAAAGAAGGTCGAGACGTTCAGACGCGCCATTGAACCTGTCATATTCCTTCTGAATAATCAACAATCTTTCTCCTTCGGATGTACACAAGCACTCTGGATTCTTATCAATCCATTCCTGGAGATCATATCTTTCCTTCAATTCCCTATCACTGAAGGATAATTTTTTTGCGGAGTGATTATTTTCTCACAAACGTTCAGTATATTCTAATAAACTTCTCCAAAACATAAATGGCAACATGTTTTAATAAAGATGTCTTTCTTAATAGAAGGGTACTAATGTTCAAAAAAAAACTTCAGGCGGCCTTAGGCGATGCTGATATCCAATATAAATTAGGAATTCAATATTTCAATGGCGACAATGAAGTAGAAGAGGATCATTTTAAGGCATTAAGCTATTTTAATAAAGCAGCAGTAAAGGGGCACATTAAGGCCCAGTATCAGTTGGGGGTTTGCTATCGCGATGGGCTTGGAGTATCAGAAGATATTACTCAAGCTATAGAATGGTTTACGAAAGCAGCCGAACAAGGAGACATCTATTCTCAAAATGAATTGGGCTCAATTTACCTTTTTGGGGTTGGTGTGCCAAAAGATTATTCTTTAGCTGAAAAATGGTTTACGAAAGCAGCCGAACAAGGAGATGTCATGTCTCAACTTGGGCTGGGCTTATTATACGGTGGTGAGAATAGTCCACCTGAAGATTTTCCAAAAGCGGTGAAATGGTTTACGAAAGCAGCAGAAAAAGGGGAGAGTTTATCTCAGTATATGGTGGGATACTATTACTATCATGGAAAAGGTGTGTCCAAAGATTATTCAAAAGCTGTAGAATGGCTTACGAAAGCAGCAGAACAAGGAGAGGTCGAAGCTCAACATATGCTGGGCCGCTGTTACTATTATGGAGAGGGCGTACTGCAGAATTTTTCAAAGGCAGCAGAGATAATCACTCCGTTTGCTAACGAGGGAGATGATGAATCCCAATATTTGTTGGGCTGTTGTTTCTATAATGGGCTCGGTGTTCAACAGGATCGTGATATTGCTAAGAGAATGTGGATCGACTCTGCATGTCAGGGTAATAATGACTCTATTAGTGAATTAGAAGCGAAATATAAAGATGACCGGCTGACTCAGCTTACGATACTGGCAGGGGAGGGTAATGCCGATGCTCAAAACCGCATGGGCGTCTATTATTATGATGGAAATGAAGTATTGCAGAATCATAAATATGCAGTAAAAATGTATGAAATGGCCACTCTTCAGGGACACGCGATGGCCTATTATAACCTAGGCCATTGTTATTATGGAGGTAAAGGAGTAGAAAAAGATTTCGATAAGGCAATTGATCTCTTTGAAACCTCCGCAGAAAAAGGAATTGCTGTTGCACAATATATGATGGGTTGGTGCTGTGAACACGGTCAAGGTGCTCGAGAAAATTATTACGATGCAATAGAATGGTATAAATTGGCCGCCGATCAGGGGAATGGTGAAGCCATCGAAGGAATAAAACGTTGTAATAGAACAATTATAGAACTACGTCGCATGAATGCAGAAAATAGAGTGAATCGGTGTCAGCAGGAAATGGAAGATGCCAGATGGAGATTGGAGAATGTTGAAGACGAAGTTGCACCATATCGTAATGAACTTGAGTTGACGGAAGAACAATTTAGGGGGCAGGACGATAGTCTTTCATTTTACTACATCAGAAATGCAAGGGCAAATTATGAGAATGCCATAAGAGAAGCAATCAACGCACATACCCAAGAGATCAGAGATGCTGAAATCGAATATAGATATGCTCTGGAAGAGCTTAGGGATTGTGAATAAAAAGGCGATATGGGGGGAAAAGATGAAATTATTCAAGTCTGGAGACGATAGATTCAAGGAAGGCAACGAACTCATTAAAATGAAAGATTACGATAAAGCGCGCACATCCTTCACAAAAGCAATCAAGAAAGGTTCTTCGGATTCCGATTTGGCTGAAGCAATGCTGGCGTTGCTTGATCTCAAAGGAAACCCCGGCGAAGCTGAATATGTAAATGCTTACAATATCTTCAACAGGATTTATAATAAAGACAAAGAAAGTGCAGTGGAATTTGGTCTGTTTGTCGTAAGCTGTTCATACCTTATGATCGAATGCGGTTGTATGATTTTGGAGAAAAGAGCACTTTCGATGCCATCAAATGACTTAGAGGCGCGTGCGAAAGCACTGTTCAAAGCAGCCGAGAATTTTAAGGAGTTAATGGGTGAAAATAAATTATTGACGGTAGAATTTTACAGTTCCGTTGAAGTGACCGGCGTAGAAAGAGCTAACAGGCTCATGGCTATTGGAAATGAAGATTTGGCAGAATCGATTGTGTGGATGGATCCAAAAAAAGCCGCAGAACACCTGCTAAATGCAGCAAACTTCTATAGACAAATCGGAGATGGAGATGCTGAGGCAACAGTAAAGAATAGGATAAGTTTGTATGCAAAAGCTGCCACTTGTTGGATTTGCGGGTGCGAAGCAAGCGGAGAAACAATACATTTTGTTTCGATGGAAACAAACGTTACCGATGTTCTTGTAAAAGGAAAGAAAGAATCCGTCCTTCCGTCCTTTGCGGATCATTCATCGATATATGTGTGCAGAGCGTGTTATCTTGCGATTTCCAATCGCGCCGACAAAATAGCAAGCGAATATCATGAGATAGCAATGCAAGAAATGTCCAAAATGGAAGTGCGTCTAGAGGATAGAATAGAAGATAACTTATCAATGATACACGTACTTGAGAAAAAAATAGAAGATAATGCATCAATGATATTTGAGCTTGAACAAAAAATAGATAAGATTTCTTACGGGAACTAATAATTGCAAAAAATCTAGTTCAGACAACAGTCCGATTCTAATAATTGTGCGATTTGACTTAAATATTCGACCAAAATTCGTTGACAATCAGAATTTGGGGTATAATAAGGTTAGAGATGCCAGGAAGTTTTGAACGGGTTCGGTTCTGTAATAACAAATAGGGGTAACGAACACAATCCCGTTCGCTCATCGTTAGATTATTCATTCTATAACATAAAAATGTATCAAAAGTGACAGGTTTTTCACGCTTTACCATAAAAATCTACTATTGTCGCAGGTAATTCATTTTATTACGTGAACTCTTGATGAGAATTCCCGAGACAGTAATTCTGGTGAACAAAAGACCTCGGGAGAGCCTGTAATCATCTTCTAAGTAAATGGAATAATATACATCCAAAACAATTCTTTTTATGAGATAAATGGCCTTCTGCATCAAATGTGGCAAAGAGCTTCATGATGGCGAGGATTTCTGCCAAGCATGTGGACATCCCGTAAATACACAGGAACAGAACCAGAATCAGTGGAACGGTAACAGAAACTATTATGCCCCTCAGTATCGGGAAAAAGATACCGGGATAACCATTATTCTGGGTGTGCTTCTGGGTCTGTTCGGCATTATGGGGGTCGGGCAGATATACGTGGGAAAGGCAAAAAGAGGGGCATTGATCATGATTGCTGGGTTCTTCCTTGCGTTTGCATCATACATTCTGTTGTTTTTATATCTCACATCAGACTTGTTCTGGAGCTATGACACCTACAATGACTTCGTACTGAACTTCCGCACAGTGTTAGCCTTCGCGGCTGTGATCTCATTCATACACCTGATATTCTTCATTTGGCAGGCGTACGACTCTTACAAATTGGCCAAGAAGTACAATCAGGAACTGTACAGCACCGGGAAGCCGCCGTGGTGACAGCACTCGTATCAATATGGCTACATAGCCATACATATAACCCGACATTTCAATAGAGGAAGCCGAGTTCGTCATTCGGTGAACCTACCGTTCTCTAATATATTTAAACGGAGATAATGAAAGGGGGTATACAATGGCATATTGTCCAAAATGCGGAAAACAGGTCGATGACGGATCTGCATACTGTCCCGGCTGCGGGGCGGCACTTTCAAATTCGTCGGGAGGCCAAAATTATAATCAGAATTATTATCAGGATAGTAACCTGAATAATAATCAGAATAACAACCAAAACAACAATCAGAACTGGACCAACAATTACGGTCCGGGTCCGAATGTAAATAACAACACCACAAAGAGCCCCGGATCGCTGTCTAATGTCGTTTTGCTGGGGTTCATATGGACGTTTGTGTCGATAATAATGGCTATTTATTTCTTCACGTTAAACAATACATTCTTCTTTTTCTATTCATCTACGTTAAACACCATAGCAGCAATGTATATTCTCGGTGCGATCCTTACCGTGATTAGCTGTGTATTAATCATCAAACGCTCACAGCACATATGGGCCGTAATTTTCTGTGTCATCGCTTCGGTAATCGCCCTGTTCACAGGCGGTATCATCATCGGTGTCATTGGACTGCTTTTTGCGCGCAATATCAACAACGCAAAGTACATGTTTACTTCATGAACCAAACAGCCGCTCCGGCGGCCTTTTCTTTTAATTATCCAGCATAATATATACTTGCAATAATATTCATTGTCGGCAAAATTGCCTTAAGGATTCCATCTTATCCCGCAGGAAGATGGATGGGTGAAAAAAATACAAAAGAATAGGGATAATTATGGCAGATAAAACTAAAGAAAAGAAGAATCCGTTGGTGTCGCTCGTCGGCGGA
>Ga0123354_10008514_pt1 | contig 15604 bp, 14 predicted proteins | sample TergutLab28metaG_2_FD_97872 | JGI IMG/M metagenome (GOLD analysis project Ga0123354, IMG submission 97872) | Labiotermes labralis P4 segment gut microbial communities from Petit-Saut dam, French Guiana - Lab288 P4 | ecosystem: Host-associated > Arthropoda: Insects > Digestive system > Gut ...
TGTGGGGACCCGTTGCGCTGACCACGTGACACCCCTCTATCCGCAAAAGTTGGCACTAACTTCGCCGACCGGCGGCGGCCGCTCTGTCAGTATAGTTCACGTGCGGACTAAGGCCACGGAGTTTTATACATCAGTGTTCTTGATGATGACAGGAATTGAGGGTGGACGCTAGTTTCCACGTACTAAAATTGTTCGCAAAGTGTGTGTTGGTTGTGGTTCAAAATACTGAGAGATTTGTGAGTGTTACCAACGGGGATGCTTCATATAAAGATTAAAAGTATCTTCTTTCGCCGTTTTTTATGACGACTAGACGTTATCGAATTTTTACCATTTAAACACCGAGTTAAATCCCATCTTCCGTTTGCTGGCAATAGGAGCTCACCCGATTCTCCGCGTTGGCAGGATGAGGGTTAAACATACCGACGGCAGATACCTATTCAGTGTAATTCATACTAGCGGTCGGTTCACACATGTACGTTGTCCTCCTTCCCCAGAAGTAGCATGGAACTGGCTCTCAGTGTAGTATACTGATACTACTATTACCACTACTGTTAGTACTATTACTAGTAGTAATAGTGACGATAAGCCGTACGTACTAGTTATGCACTATAATTTGGGCGTATTTCGTAAGGTCTCGTGCTGTTTGCATGTTTGTGCAAACTAACTCCTTTGTGCATAGTTTTTGAGAAGCTCACAGTTGCTTAGCGGGTGAAGAAATTCTGTGTTATTTGTATAACCCAAAGGTTCATTGCCCCACATATTAGAACGCGCCACCGATTGCTTTTGGCAACCAGCTGAATCTGTTTCGACATCCCTGCGCGCGATGTCTAAACTACAGCTGCACCTACCGTTCCACCTTTACCTCATTGTAACACGTAGTCTTTTTCTGTTCGGTTTTGCTACTACCATTTTGTATTCCTCATTTGCCGTATGCATGTTACATGCCCCGCCAATCTCGTCGTCCTTGAATTGATCGTAATAATTGGCGGAGGACACGCCTAGATAGTGCATTACGAAGCCCTCATGACACAGTGTCCTTTGTACTTTGTGAAAAGTAAATGTAAAATTGGCCCTGTACTCGTTATGAAGGCATGTAGAGGTGAGTGGAGGTATAGCTCCACTTATTCTTAATTTTGACTCTAGACCGACGCCCTGTTTCTTTACCCCTGAGAAATGATTTCCCGGTACACGTTGAATAGGAAGCTTGAGCCGGCCTGGCCTTTGTTGACAGCGGTAGAAACTGTATTGTATAAATTCCTTCTTCCTTCCTTTGCATTCTTCTGTACTTGATTGATGCTGACGTTCAGTCCGCAGAGTTTTACTACTATACATATTCCCAGCGTCTTCGAATTTGTTGGCCGGATTTACGAAATCTCTGGAAATCTCTATTAATTAAACAATTTAATAAAATATAGACGAACACAACTTTTTATTAATTATCTTATGAATTTACAGTTTTCAGTTACATTTTTCGGGTATTTAGAGCCATCTTCAGACAGAATTTAGGATTGTATGTATGTGTGTGTGTGTGTGTGTGTGTATATATATATATATATATATACACACACACATATAAAAATGGCATTGATATATATATATATATATATATATATATATATGTATATATATATATATATAGCAGTGCCATTTTTACCGATGATCCTGTTTCGCAACCAGATCAGAGATATCCTTGGTGGTGAGACAGGCAAAATTATTTTCGGAAAAATGAGGTATAAATTTAGGAACGACCAATAAGAATACCGGTATGTGTACAGTACATTGGTACACTGGGAGGGTGCAGACTTTAAGGTTGTTTTTGCAAAGATTATGACAGTATTTGTTATACGGAGGGATTCGGCCTGCTCTTAGCTAAGGGTTGTGACCGTATCGCCGCTCTGACCCCCGGTAAACGGAAACATTCTCTGAAGCTTTCGGCACACATCAGTCGGACAGCTGTTTTATGCTTGAACAGGGATGTGGTCTTGAAGCGAGCCCAAGTGGGTTCGGAGACGGTTCTTGGCTGACACTCATGCGAGCAAGTTAAAAGGGAATACGGGAACGATGACAAAGAGCTGTATTTTTGTTGATGAAATTCTAGCAGTGCCGAACATTAATATTTAATTGTGCATATTGAACTTACTGAAATTGAAGTAACTGTGGTTATAAACTTGAAGTGGCATAACCTCGATTATCCTTCCTGTCTTCTAGTCGGTAGACACACGTAACGTTTTCTGTGACCTCCAAACGCAATATTCCCTGAGTGGAGTTCGTGTTCGCGCCGGTTATACCATAAAAGACGAGATCTCGTTTGCAATAAGAAGTTGTTAAAATATGAGTTATAAAAACATAAGGATATATATATATATATAAACTTTAAAATTTATAAAATATGATATAAACAGAGCTGTTGTGTTTTTTGGGCCTTTCCGATCAGAGAAAACTTGTGGGTGTTGCCAGTTGTGTTAGACTATATTTTATTACGTTATTTAATATAGGTAAGCACAACTGGGATGCCTTGCCTTAAAATTATCTGGAAATCTTGATTTAGGAAGCGAAACCAGGAACAAGACGCCGGGTGAAAATTGCATTCTGGGGCACGAAACAAGGTTCAGCAGAAATAGTCATTTAGCATTTCTGTAATTCTGCCAGCGATAATTTGGTTATACACCTCACGTTCTCACTGATGTTGTCCTTATTCGTATGTTAGGAGGAAAGAGGCGATATTCAGAGCCACTGTTCCGGTCCAGTAGTTGCTAAAGCTTCAAATTCGCGACCGTGGGTGACAGGTGACCTTGCTTTGATGCATGAATATTTTATATGAATAATAGACTAGTTTCCTGGCAACATTTGTCTGGCAATCCATAAGTCTACCTGCCAACTAGACTCTTGTGGCTGCAGCTGTGGCCGTGAATTGGGTGTGCCGTTCATTACAGAACTTGTTATGTTTTCTGCATTGTTTGCAGGTCTTATCTGCAGCAGCCGAAAACCTAATTTACACTTGCGACTGTGTATGTTGTGTCCAATAAGGAAGTGACTGGCAACGTATAGTGTTACTGTTAATATTCAGCAAATGGCTTTCCTTACCGACAGGGAGGACCACGAGTTGGGAGAAACAAAATGACGGGGGCCAGGGCCATTTTGGGGTTCACTGGAACAGGCCTCTACGACCAAACCTTACAAGGATTTCTGTCTTGACACGTTGTAACCACAGATCAACCGTGTACACTGTGGAACTAGAGGGAGTCCACACAGTTGCCGGTGTGAGAATCTCAGGACTTACATTGCGTAAGTGCTTTTAGATGCTGAAAAATAGGAAGCTGACACTGTTGTCGGGTATTTCGGTCTGCAGTAAGCGTGACAAGCATGTAGAGCAGGGTGACCAACATGAGGCCCTCGAGGAAAATATTTGCTACCCGCAGTAACCTGAATAGCTTCAGTAGTACAACGTAACAAACATAATAAGGTCCCCAGAACATAATATGGCAACTTTATTAGCAGAGAAAATGTTTACAAACTGTAACTCATCAATTTTAAGACAACACACAGTAAACAGATATTTCTTTGTGTTCTCTCGTTTTTCAGTACGGCCCACTATCTTGTCATTCAGCCTTATTTTTAGCGTAGCGTATTGTGTGTAAATAACGGCCTAGGAGTGAATTCAACCCCCGCCCTTCTTTTTGCGATAAATGTATACACACGCGCGGCCCTCAGGCGAGTCCATAACGAACTATGTGGCCCTCCTGTCCGTTGAAGTTTGCCAGCCCTGATTTAAAGGATCTTGTATTCCAGCGAGGGCATCATTCGTCCTTTGGGCCTTCCATTTCCTGCCTTTGAAATTACTTGGAATGTGCGGCAATTTAAATACAGTCGATTTACTTTAAAATGTTTGCTGTGTGTAGCGTTGGGGGGCGTTGCTAGCGTGTTGGTACACTGTTCTGCCCATCGCGTGGCGTGAAGATCTTTTTTAGTAACCATTGGGAAAGTAGTAAAGTTGATGCTATGTCTGCTTTTATGAGGAACCGTCCTCCCTCCTGATCGGATGTCAGACCGCGTATCGTTTTTACTACTAGGCACGGCCCCATCATATGACGAGGTGACATTCTCACGCCCTAGTCCACTTCTGGTGTAATTCTATACAAACCGGGCTTGTCACGTCACTCACAGACCAAGCTCAGTCGTAACCATGGAAACCCGGCTGTTAAATAATCGGAACTCAAGGTGTATCATATCTATGGAAACCTATGGTGTGACTGAATCACAAACCGTCACCATAGAAACCATAGAATAATTCCCTGAATCAAACCCCATGCATTATCATCCTTGGCATCATCACCATAATGATATATATATATATATATATATATACATATATGTGTGTGTGTGTGTGTGTGTGTGTGTGTGTGTGGCATGAAACGGGAAGCGTATTCGCGACGTTCAGAACCACCAGACTGTTCCATCGCACAATTTGATAAGCCGCAGTCGTTTGTGTTTGCAGTGTGACGTTCCCCTCCATAATTATATTTGCGCAATAAATCGTTGCATAAGAATAAATAAAAAACGTTCCTACGGAGTGAGGCCCACGTGGCAGTTTAGAAGTAGCGGTGTGTGTGCGTGTGTTTACATTTGTCACGTCCCCGTATCCGTCATATGCACGAGCGTGTTGACCGACTGTCTTTACCCTTTAAAGCCCAGTGGTAGCTTTCTGTACCACCCGGTTTGACATTAAAAAATTCTACCATCAGCCCACACGGTGTATTTATGTGTTTGATGTGGTTCTCGGAACAAACATTGCTTATTTCGCTATAAGGCATCAACTGATTGGATTTTATAACCGGGACGGAGTGTGTGATTACTGCGCGCGCGGTACGAGCTGAATCTTTTAAGTACTGAAGCTAATCTGAAAGTTAATCTTAGCCTTTAAAGGGCTAGATTATGAAGTTGCGTATAGTCTGAAGGCATTGCAGGAGAAAGCAAGGATTATTCGTGAATGATTTTGAAGACTGCTGTATCTCATTCATAACGTATCGTTTACTCAGAACCGCCTCCTACCACTGTGAGGTTTGTTTTAATAATAATAATAATAGAAATACAGCGCATGTGAATGTAAAAACAAAGGCGATACCATTAATAATAGGGGCGACTGGGACTGTTGCAAAGTCATTCAGGAAATACGTGAGCAACATACCATGAAATCATGAAGCCAAGGAACTACAGAAAACAGCCATATTGGGCACTGCACACACACTTCGGAAAGCACTAATGTAAAAATACAATAGATTCAACACTGAAACTAACGATATAAGCTCCATGATTAGTAACAATAGAATAGCTGCAACACACTATTCCCTAGGGACATAGTTTGTCTCAGGAATATAAGTATAAATACCCTGCATAAAGGAGATGATGATGATGATGATGATAATAATAATAATAATATACGGCGCTTTGGGAACTGCACACATCCTAACACAATGTGGCATTGGGTGATGGAATATGTTATGTGGTACGAAAACAAAATTGTGATGATGATGATGATGATGTTGATTCGGTATGCTTTAGATTTTTTCAGAGTAATGCAGTTATGATTTGTTAGTGTTGTTGCGATGTATTTGAACTTTTGCCATACTTTTAAAGGATTTGTTACCCAGTCTTACGTTGTTTTCTTCGGCCTCAATTCTGTTCACTGCAGTACCCAACCTTTAGGTCTAGAAAAATCAGGCTGAATCGTGCTTGTGTATGCGTCGTAGTTCCACGGTAACACCGTACGAAACAGGTGACAGTTTTTATGAGACTTTTTGTGAAGGTTATCGTAGGGGAAGCTGCCTGCTGTTTATTTTATGTAGTTGGTATAGCGACTAGGCGGAGGGCTGGACGATGGAGGAATCATGGTTCGATTCTCAGCAGACGAGAGAGATTTCTCTTCTCCAGAACGTCCAGACCCCTTCTGGGGCTCACGTAGCCTCCTGTTCGGTGGGTACCAGGAGCATTTCCGTAAAAAATAAGGAGGCCGGGGCATTATGTCGACCACGCACCCCCATATAGTGCCGAAGTTAAGAATGAGTGGAGCCATACCTCGACTTCCCCACGTGCCTTTTTGGCGTTCGCTGGGACAACATTACTTTAACGCCAACAGTACTAATGTGCGAGATATGAGGGTTCATACGTCGGCGACTGTGAGGGTTACTGTTTTCTGGGATGTGACGCCGTGTAGTCTGGTAGGTTTTTACCCGCGCCTCTGGCGATGTGTTGCCTCCATCTGTATGGTAGCCTCGCGGACTGTGGCATCGCAGCACGGTCGCGGAAAGGATAATTAGAAAACTATGACAGTATTTTTCATTGCAATATAGGCTCCTGAAATACACATTGACATGCATGTACTTTTCCATTTTGTGACGTATAGCTGATGAACTATTTTATGAGGGCTTGCGAAATTTCACGTGACAGTAGATTAAGAACAAGTTTTGTGTGAAAGTGTGTGTGTATCAAGCAGCGAAACTTTAGAAACTCGTTTTGGGAGTTTTGAAGTGTTCGAAGTTCGTACTGTGAGTCGACCCCCGCACAAAGAGTATTTCCTGCAGCTTCATTTTGAAGCTGTGGCAGGCCTGTGTTAAAGAAGGAACGTCAAAACGAATTAAATTGTCACTGTTCATTTCAGAACCTTTGTTTTCAACGTACATTAACTGTACTGAATACGTTCCAAAAAGGACTGCGCTTTCATTCATTACTGGCGTGATGTACGCCTGTTTTAATTTTACTAACCATTCAGCAGAGCCTTTTCTTGAGAGCTGTAAGTTTCTTAACCAGGTTCCCCGCCTTTTATGGAACCCAGGCGTTCATTACCGGTTTGACAGTAGCCCACCGCTGGTCCTTGTTCTGAGCGAAACGAATCCTGCCCGCGTCCTACCACCGTGTTTCATCAAGATACTTGTGTAATGTTCCTGTCATCTACGCCTAGGTCTTCTAAGTTATCTCTTTCCTTCAGATTTCCGCCAAATCTTTGGGTCTTCTGCTTATTATAAGTCAGGTTACACATATTTCACCGTCTTTGAATTGGTAAGTATACATTTGGCGGGGTATACGCCTGTAATTTCGAAACACCTCGTGTGATTTCTTTCAGCGTCCTGTTCCTTCATCCAGTGTAGGTCCTACCCATTCTCGGCGACCTGTCTTTATACGCTGCGGGACTACTGTCAACTAATATCGAGCTGTATGCAGGCAGATGGCATACGTCTTACAGAGCCTTATAATTGGTGCATATCTAAGTTGTCGACGACAAGAAAGGGCGCAGCGCCACAGGGTTTGCTGTCGAGGGTCCTTGGTATAGTAAGGTGTCATGGTGTGTGTTGTGGGGATCGTTCACATGGAACATCTGTCGGCTACATTGTTATTTACACTTCCCCAACGCCTCAACTTCTGTTTCCCGGAGTCTTGTCGTCGGAATACATGTATGAATGTGGGTCAACTGATATCATTCACACCAACGCGTGTCATAGTCGTTTGTGCTTGCGTGTCCATGGTGGATATTGTAGTTTGCATTGGAGCTGTTTAAAAATGAACATAGCGTTGACAGGTGTGCTAATGTAAATACAGGAATTGTGCTGTGTTGAGACAGAACGTAGCTAACAGCGATATTGGCCGGTGAGGCCCTCCGCCGATAAACCTAGCCTTCGCACCTTGGTGAAGTGTTTGTGTTCTCCAGAAGCTTTCGAATATGATTTTTTTTTGTATCGTCATCCCGTTGTGTTTGTTAATCAATGTCTGTATTTACTGTTACTGCGAAAACAACTTACAAAAAATAAACATATGGGTATTTATTTGTCATCTGTTACATGGTTCAGCCGTTTTTAGCCATCATCAGATTTTTACAGCAACATACATGAAAAAGAATACCGTAGTGGGGGCCTCCTCCTTACATCCTTCTCCGTACAGTTATAATAACTGTGAAGAGAAGGATGATGGCCAGAACTGCCGGAACATGTTGTAGATGACAGTTGAATATCTAGTGTTCTAAAAGTTGTGTTGAAGGAGAAAATACAGTAAAATGGATAAAAGGGCAAAGGATAATTTGGTTAGGTAACTTGGAGAGAATGGAGGAGGATAAGATGCCCAAAAAGATCTTCACTCAATTACTGGAAGGGACGAGGCGAAGGGAAAGACCCAGGAAAGGATGGAAAGAGGAAGTAGAAAGAGATCTTCCGAGTGCTGGGAGTGAGAAGATGGAGAAACTCAATTATTATACCAACTACTGCACATATATAAAATTTATAAAATTTACTCATTAAAACATTAAAAACGCTCCGACATGTTTCGGTCCTAGGACCGAAACATGTCGGAGCGTTTTTAATGTTTTAATGTGTAAATGTTATAAATTTTATATATGTGCAGTAGTCATCATCATCATCATCATCATATGTCTGTCATGGAGTTAGGCCACTTGTTGACCCGTTCCGGTCTCACGTATCTAGGAGTCTCTTCAGAGGTCTGCCACGATTCTTTCTGCCAATTGGGGAATAGTGTTTCATTATCCTGGGTAGTCTGTCACGAAGCATTCTGTTTGCATGTTGTATCCAGTTCCTTATGTATTCCAGTAGTTAACATGCACGGTGTAACAACGTAAATAAGATGGAGAAAGTTGGTGATGGATAAAAAAAAAATGGAAGGATATTGTTCGACAGACCAAAGCCCATAGCGGGCTGTAGTGCAAATGGAAGAAGAAAAGTTGTTTTCGCACTGCAATAAACAGAGACCGGAAGATTTGAGGTGCTCACAGTGATGTTGCTGAACACTGCACACGTGTTCCAAAAACCTAGGAGCCACCTCAACATTATAGACGCCATAAGGGCGTGATAGAGACGTTTCATGTTGAGGGTCCACAAATATTGGTGCCACCGGACAAAATTCAGCCGCCTGGGCGACCTACACGCCTGGTTAAATGCAAACGTAAGGAAGGCCTGATAGCAGCAATATCGTGTTCAATCGAATGTAAGACGAACCCCCGTTCACAGTGTGAAGTTAATAGGGAAATATCCGTGCTAAACATATTTATTTTGGTGCATAGTAAAAGTACGGTGTTTGTCTACACGTGTGCTAAGGGACGGTTATGAACGTGGGCCATTGGTAGTTAGAACAAAACCAAAGGCCTGGAAGCATTGAACGTCGTTCAGAGGTGTGTGCTGCAGTCGGTATTGCTGTATGTACCTTTGTCGAAAAGTAACGAAAGACGCATATTCAAAGAAACCGTTATTAGACGGTGTCCCGCAAGTCCTTAATAGTGGGTAAGTGAGAGAGTTATTTGTGAAATTCGTAGCATGAGATGGGAATTGTCACGTTTGTCTGCTAAGTGTGACTGGCTGCTCGGCATACAGTATAGTATCGGACGCTGCTAATGAGATGTGAAGGGCGCGCCGGTCGACAACCGCTGTGTATCGCCGTAAAAGAAGGTTCTGATACAACCAGCTTGTGAATGTTTCGTGGGAGGGAAAGCTGCTTGTGAGTGCCAATGACCATGAATCAGTTCAAGAGGCTTACTGAACTTGATTTGAGAATGAAAGCTGCTTGGAATATGAAGGATTGGGTAAGTCTGCAAGTGGGGGTTTAAAAATATCTTCTTTCTTTATTCATATTGCCCTGAAGCAAAGTAAGCTGTTTTAGTAGGGGCACTTCCCCTCTTTAAGAGATACCGATATACACGGGCGTGTTGTAGCTTCTTTTCCTTGTATATTGTGTACAAACCTGTTTTTCTCTTTATGGTCACTTGCATTGCTGCAGGACCTCTTGCGAGAAGGACTGTTGATTTAAATTGCACACTATCCAAATTAGGATTCTAAGTACGAGTTAGAAAAGTGTGGGTTATTTGTAAAACAAACTGAAAGTTTTTATTTTAAAACAAGGACATATACCGATCTTTGATCGGGATATGGTTTATTTTGTTGTCTTTATCGCAATATCAATGTGTTTCGGAAATACAGCTCACAGTTTTACCGGCACCTTCTGTGCACACAGAACGAGAAATTCATATGTAAACGTGCGTCTTTGAACGCTTCTTGTTTGGGTTATGATACATTTTAGAAGGGGATGGGTAAAAAAAGGTAAACCGTCCCACAGGCAAATGTTTATTTATAAATTGCCGATTGGACGAGATTACTGTTTTGACAACTGCATGTTACCAAAGTGTTGTCCTTGTGATTCCAAGCGGTGCACTGGTCGTCTCAGTGACGGTGGTCAGGCGCTGTCAGAAATTCCAGGTGGTTATGAATTAACTCGCACCCGCTTTTTACCCTGTGTGTCTTCTGCATCATTAAACTGCAGTCGCTTATACAGTTACTTTAAAGACGGCCTCAAATGAAAGTCCAGTGCGTTTAAGTCAGGTGATCATGCGGGCCATGCAGTTGTTCCGCACCAACCCATCCGTCGTTCCGGAAAGTTGATATTCAGAATGATCATACAGTGATGTTACAATGAGGTGGAGCGCCATCATGCTCTTGTCTGCAGTGGGAGATCCTCAGGTGGCTCTGTATAAAGTCGTGACGAAGTGCCCCTGGCAGTGAATGCTATAAAACACCACATAGCCCGCGTACACAACCCAGAAGGGCGAAGACCTCAGCAGCACCGCGGCGGAAGCTTGAAATCTCGCACGATAGAGGAGTTGCTTACCGGGGAGTCCGCCAAGCGGCCGAATGGGCAGCGTGATATGCAGCTGCTATCCTCCGCATGCTGGCCTCGGGATGTTCACCGACGTCACCCAATATTTTGTCTTTCAGGCGGTCTCAAGTGGTGGCTTCCAGAGATGTTTCCAAGTGTCTCAACTGGCGGGATATTTCGTGTTATAATCCCACCACTCCTATTTTGGATGGGGGTACGCGGTGGCGCAATTGGTTGAGGCACTGCGCTACAAGTCGGAAGGTCGCGGGTTCGATTCCCAGTGGTGTAATTGGAATTTTTCATTGACATAACCCTTTCGGCCGCACTATGGCCCTGGGGTTGACTCAGCCTCTAACGGAAATTAGTACCAGGAATATTTCCTTGGGGGTAAAGGCGGCCGGTGCGTGGAGCTGACCACCTTACTTCCTTCATGTGCCGATTGTCTTGAAATCTGGGAGCTTGAACCCCCTGGAACCCTTTGGACCTGTCCAGGCTTGTAATGGGATTGCTTTACCTTTACCTTTACCTTTACCTGTTTTGGATACAGGATTGTAAACATCATGAAATAAGTATCAGTAATTATGATACACTTTATACTAATACAGTTTACGAATAATACAAACACAATAAAGAATTTTTAATAAATTAAGAAATACAGAATTCTATCCTAGAGACCAATATGCTGTAGGATTATATAATAAACTCACAAATATACTTCAACACAACAAATATTTATTGGAGCAATAGGCTACATGTTTCGACCTATTAACAGGTCATCCTCAGGCCTACAGCATAATAAGTCAAGGGTGCTGTTAAGAAATTGGGATCCCAATGTATTTTATAGTTGTAAACAAATATAAAATCTGGTACTGGATAAAATATGATACATACACTCTCTATTTAAAATAGATAAAACATGAGTAGGTATCTGACGCCTAGGACAGTATTTGTCATCATTAAATTGTATGCTGGACTATGGGTGCTACTGTATTTACACAGTACCACACCGAATGTAAATGCGGTTGCACCCATAGTCCAGAATTTAATGACAAACACTGTCCTAGGTGTCAGATACCTACTCATGTTTTAACTATTTTAAATAGTTATGTATCCTACTTTATCCAGTACCAGATTTCATATTTGTTTACAACTATAAAATACATTGGGATCCCAATTTCTTAACAGCACCTTTGGCTTATTTTCATGGAGGCCTGATGATGACCTGTTAATAGGTCGAAACTTGTAGCCTATTGCTCCAATAAATATTTGTTGTGCTGACGTATATTTGTGAGTTTATTATGTACTTCATTAGAGCACTTCGTGATGCCTTCTCTTTAAAAAAATGCTGTAGGATTTCCCCGAAACTCTTTAATCTAATCTAATCTGAGTGTGGTTATAACAGGCAAGGCACCACTGGCGGAACCTGTAGCTGCAGAACGCGTTCGTATTATTAAGGCAGCTGCACTGAGGGGGCTTCCTAATGCCGTCGGATTAAATACGTGACTTGCCTGCCGGCGTCGGAAGTTACCACGTGCAGCACTACGGCACACGGCTGTACTGTCGAAAGGTCAGGGTTTGTGTGAGGAAGACATTCTTGGCACGAGGCTTGAGTAATCGCTATCAAGCTGTGCACTGCACATAAATTGTGTTGCCCGAACAGTCTGATAACGATTCACTCTTATTTGAACTAGCTCCGCAACGCGAATGTGATAGGTCATCAACCCCTTGAATACTGATATTAATTTATGTATAATCTCGAGCCTCTTTCTCGCAGAGAACAGTCTATAACCATTTGAAAGGCCATGCAGTTAATGCTGCTGAGGGGAGGTAATCGATGTTATTACTGATGATCCTGGTTCGAAACCAGATCAGAAATATTCTTGGCGGAGAGTCAGGCAAAATTACATTCGGAAGAATAAAGTATAAATATAGGATTTGATGTTTGTGTGACCGTACATCATTGATTCAATCAGCCAACTAGCACCGACGATGCTGCCTGCAGCCAGCATCGTCGGTGCTTTATACCACAAGCTGTAAACACAGTCTAGTGCTCCTGAGGATGGGCGAAATTATCGCCCGAAACATGTTGAGCCGATTAAAATTATCAATAAAATTATTATTGTTGCATCTACTTGGCTGTTCGTATTATTGTAAATACAGGACTTCGAGCAATAAGAATTCCAGTTTGTGTACAGTACATTGGTACATTGGGAGAGCGCAAACTTTGAGGTGGTTGTTCTAAGGTTTATGACAGTGTCATAAAGAGGGATTCGGCCTACTCTTAGCTAAGGGTTGTGCCCGTATCACCACTCTGACCCCCGGTAAACAAAAACATTCTCTGAAGCTTTCGGCACACATCAGTCGGACAGCTGTTTTATGCTTGAACAGGGATGTGGTCTTGAAGCGAGCCCAAGTGGGTTCGGAGACAATTCTTGCGAGCAAGTTAAAAGGGAAACACGGGAACGATAATAAAGAGACGTATTTTGTTGATGAAATTTATAGCAGTGCGGGACACAAATAATTTGATTGCGAATATTGAACTCACAAAAATTAAAGGAACTGTGAGAATAAACCTGAAGTGGCCTAACCTCGATTATCCTTCTTGTCATGTAGTCGGTAGACACACTTAACGTTCCCCGTGACCACCAAACGTTATATTCCCTGGGTAGAGTTCGTGATCCCGACTTTGAGATTTGGCCGGTTATAGTATTTAGAAAGTGAATTATACAAAACACACAAAAAAACAGATTGTGTGGGAACATGGAGAGTTCTTAATGTTGCAGAAGTTAGTGCGCCACTTCTTGGTGTCCCATTTCTTTGACTTCTTAATGGTAGCAGTGGATTGCGTATTTTGGATGTGATTATGGTACACTTTGTGTTGAACGCAGGCCTACGTGATGTAACATGTGTGCAGGGTGTTGTGCCTTCAGCTCGTACGTATCGTTACATTACTCTGTAGGCTTCACAATAGTAAATAAACGTACGTAGTTTGATCCGGTGTTGCCGCTTGAACTTTGCACTCAGCGCATAATTTGACCGTGAAGGTTTACGTATTACGTAACGTGTTATTGTTTAGTTGTCGGTACGTCACGTATTGTGCAGTGCGTGTTTGAGAGTGTAAAGCTGCAGATTATTAAACATGTTTACAGTTAAACATTAGCGCCACATATCGTTGATTTAACAGCGATACCGTACAGTACTCATTACGTGCCTCGTTCCTTATGTCAGGATTTTTTTTTAGTTACAAGTAGCTCAACATTGTTAAATAATATTAAAAATTTTAAGACGAAGCAAGTAAAAAATACCTTCCTGTTAACTGCTACCCGATTTTCGACAGGGCATTGCTTTTTGAGGCTTCCAGGAGTAGTCCGTTCGCAGTTTGGTCATAGCAGCATGTAAAGGTACATTAAGTACGCACCATGTTCCATACTCATACCACTCATTCCGTAGTCTGTCTTACGACAGGCCCACAGCCTCATCCAGATCGAGTTCTCCACACAGTGCGATCGAGTGTTTTCGCTCTAAATTGACAGTATCCTCTCCTTAAGGTCATCCAGTAGCTGTTTACTTCTTTTTCCTCGTCTTACCGTCACATATATCATTCAGTCTTTCCTGCAGTAACGTGTTTTAGAAGGAAGTTCCTACGCAAGATGTGACCAGGCTATAGCCTGCAGCCCAGACACTACTCCAGCCTAACCGCACCTAACCTTCTACATACAGCAAACCAAGAACTAAACGACCAATGTGGTAATCAACATCATATTCGCGAGCTCCTGATGATGGGCATAGTAATGCCCGAAACATGTTGAGCCTGTAAGACGTACAATAAAATAATTAGTGGCCTCCAGTTGGTTTTTTACTCTTCAGTTACCGTAATGTGTTTATTTAGAGATGCCGTTATTCCTGCACATTAAACACTTTCCTTGTAAACCATAAAAACATGTATTAATGACGCGTGGTGAAATAATCGCGGTTCTGAGTTCCATGCAAAACACGCAGTTACATTGCGTGCACGAGGGTACGAAACTTTAATGTAAATACTGATACATAATTAGTAAGAATATGTGTCTAAGTAACGTCTTCCCCAGGAAGAAACGCTTTCGAACTGTCTTTCATTGCGCAGGCTGACTCTAAGTCCTAAAGTAATGCATTATAACAGACGAAGCGGTCTCACTTGTTCGGACGAAGCAAATCAGCTGATCCTGCCGTATGGGATTGGCAGAGTGATAAATGGTTTAACGTCATACACTTCTGCAGCCAAGCCTACCGATACATGAATGTTAAGTGACTGTCAGGTACATATGTTAATGGAGGAAAAGGAGTATTTGATAACACAAGTGAGTTGTTACGCTGATACGAACTTGATGTAGCGTCATCGTCGCCATGTTTGTACTGCTCGGCTTGGTCCTTGGCTGAGTCGTCGTAGTAGTCTCCGGTCTTGACTGGTTGTTTTTTGTTTATGACACTATATGTCCCTCATTGTTGTTATCTCGTCTCGTGCATCACGTCGGAATAAATACATTTTAAAAAATCGGCTTACGTAATGAGGTGGCGACTGTTGCAACATCCCCTGACTGACGTGTGGCATGTTTCATGCGGTTTATCATACTTAGTTGGTCAGCTGTCGTAATGCTTTGCGTCATGCGTAGACGACGTTTGGTTTTAGTGATCGGAAGAAATAAAAAATGTTTCGGAGGGAGTTGCTGCCTCGTCCCGTAGTGACTATGAGCGGCGCTGTGGGCTACAAATGTCTTTTGTACAGGAAAATGCAGTTGACCTACACAGCGTGGGTAGTGTCCCTTACCACTCGCGACTGGTACCGTGGTTGGGGGGTTGGGGGCATATAGATCCTGTCAGATGTTACTGCGTGATGTAGTTTCTTTTTTTTTTTTATGGGGGGGGGGTTGTAACAAACCTAAAGAAAAATTAATTTAAGCCCCGACCACACAGAAAACTAGAGAAA
>Ga0123354_10008515_pt1 | contig 15604 bp, 9 predicted proteins | sample TergutLab28metaG_2_FD_97872 | JGI IMG/M metagenome (GOLD analysis project Ga0123354, IMG submission 97872) | Labiotermes labralis P4 segment gut microbial communities from Petit-Saut dam, French Guiana - Lab288 P4 | ecosystem: Host-associated > Arthropoda: Insects > Digestive system > Gut ...
CCTTCGCATATGGAGTTAACCTTGAGAGCAAGATGTTTGATAAAATTTTGTAGGCGGTTGGCAAAAGTGAAATACCCCTATAATTATTACAATCTGTTTTATCTCCCTTCTTATGAATAGGTAATATGATCGACTCCTTCCACTCTTCGTGGACATTTACCCACATAAATACGTTCATAAATTCCACTTAGAGCGGTGAATTGAAAATTAGTGACAAAATACGTTTGATATGTTTAACCACGATACCTCATGTCGAATTTGATTAAAAACCAAAGAGTGTTGAGGATTTGAGGGGGGGGGGGACACAAGCGATCACACAGCGCTCCGTTTCACGAGTCAATGAAAAAGAGTGGAGGAACCTGTACTAAGGCGCAAAGAAAAAATATTTTGAATTCTGCAACTAATAAACAGAGATAATTCAATTAGTTAAAGTATAGTGAAAGAAATGAAAAACCACAAGTTAGAAAAGGCATACAGAGGGTAGCACTTGTGTGACAAGTCTACTCGTTCATCGCCTCTACAATGCGTCATGCTAACTTTTGAATATCTGTCACAGAAAACAGTAAGGCACGCAAGCAAGGACCTCCAATATACACTTTGACAAAAACAAGCCCAACAAGTCAGCATACGGGAAGACGTCGCATACTTATCTCATCACATTACATCAACAAACCTTACGGAACGCGTTTTTTTTGTACCATTTTTCGCTCTGATAAATGCTAGGCGAAATACTTCAGAGACAGGAGCAGAGACGGACACGTAGATCCTCATGTACAGTGTCAGCTATTATTTTTAAATCCTAATCAGAAGTGAAATCTTTCAACGGACTTGGCTAAACCCGCGGTCATCAAGCTTTATGAACATTCGGTCGGCGGCTTCAGATCTGTTAAAAGTGAACGCATATGAACAAAGAAAGTGCAACGGCGAGAGAGACATATTTTTAGTTTTATTTTCTGGGTGTCACTACAACAGTTTCACATCACTGTACAATTTAAACCGTTTCACAAGGACCTTACAAACCACCACACCGTGTACAACACGTTACAATATCACAGCACTGCAGCTATTTCCGGCAAAGTTTCTCACTTGTGTTACTGCTGTTAAGATATTCAGCAAGTATGCAGTTACTGACACCGTTCTTATATAAACCACAACTATAAAATAACTGTCAAAGTATCAGCACGTATAAACTTTGCCATTGCAACACTCAGCCAACTGAAACCGCAAACTGCGTGCCAACGACCGACAAGAACCCCCACAGTGATTTAATGACGAAAAATCACTTCAGATTTTACTAAGCAGCATGTGATCCTACAGAATGAATGCGAAATGCTAACAGCCAGTATTTAAGAGGCAATGGTAGAGAAATATTTGAAGGTACACCTTGTATCATGGAACACACTTGAAATAGAATTAAATGTCACAAAACTATGAATCATAATAGTGCATGAACGGTCAGGCATTTAATTGGGGCAAACAAGAATTACAATTGGAGGCATTACCAGCATCTTCTATTAATTACAAGCCACGACCACTCAGTGATCACTGTAATCGAACAATCGACCATTCCATATGAAATCTGTGGTTGACAAAAGGGCGGGGGGGGGGCAACGTTTACTCCGAGAACTTTGGTTTTTCCCTGTCAGTGTCATTCCACAAATGCCGCATACACTTACCCAATTTCTGTATAGCCGACGTTAAATAATCTTTGTACTTTATAACTTAAAAAAAAACAATCATCACGTGACAGTGACGAAGTTTCCGGCTGGATGTAACACCTCACTACAGTCGAGAAAAGAAGAGAGAAGTCTACAAATAATTATAACGAACAAACAGATTAATTTACAGCTAAAGAAACGTCAAGCCAGCATCGCAATTTCCTTGTAGCATCAGCTGCAGTACCTCATTTCAAATGCGAAGTTCTCTGATGTCCAAACCTGCTTCCATGCATCAAATGGAACACGCCCTTCCAATTAACGCAAACCACATACGATAACACAACTACGCATACATTACACATTTTCAACAACCCAAAGAAAGGCAACAGACTGTAAAATGAAAGGAAACCTGCAATTACCACACACTATAGAGTAAACTGAATCTCATAGTAAAAAAAAAAAAAGTCTACTAGGTACATGAACATTAAATACGTCAATCGAACAAAGTCCAGCATAAGAAGAGAAAAAACAATCCGCAGGCCAAGAAATTCACCATACTCGTGGCATCCCACCACTGAACTCTACCCTCAGACAACTCAGTCCACTCAAGTCCACCTTCACATCGAAGTCCTAAAGATGCATCTTCCGCAATATCTTCCAATCTACGACGATGTCATTTCTATCCGAGTTTTCCGACTACAATTTTGTGTACACCACCTATCGCTTACATGCCTGCTACATACCGCGCCTAACGCACATCAGATGCTCCGAACTCTCTAATAATATTGACAATTATACCACAAGTGCGGCAGAAATGTCTTTATTAATTTAGAGGTTTAAGAAACACACAAAATACGCAGTTTAGACACAGAAGAATAAGTGTATACCAGTTTGTAAGAAAACACATTATATGCTACGCATAAAAGAGCCTCACTCTAAGGCACAAATGATAACATACAGAGAGCGCAACATATACATTGTGAATAACAAAAATGGCAACAGGCACTTCTCGCAATAAAAAAGGGTAATTCCTAAATGAAATGGCGTCTACCTTTTTCTTGGTGTTGTTTAACCCCACACTCGTTAGTTCACCCCCCAATAACTTAGTATTATCTGACACAGATATAAAAAGATTACAGGGTCGTGTTCAAATGTGGATATTGTCTTCGTAATTTAATCAAACTGTGGCTTACTTTGTGCACGCGACGTTACTAAATCCCCTTAAGTTTCGCAATACGCGGTCCGCTGAACTACACCGGTCGGCACATACTTTACGAGCTGCAGTAACAGAAATAACACAAACTTACGTTCCAAACAACGCGACATTGCTAGCAGAAACTTGGATGATTCCTGTCAATACACAGCCTTACTTCGGTACGACATGTTGTTAGCCGGGCTATGACACCGTCAGGTCCGGTACATGCGCACCAACGTTCTAAAGGCACATAAAGCTTGAATTTATATCGGGCCCTAATCGCTATACACGGCGTTATTTATTTATTTATTTATTTGGGGCATACTTAACGACTTTTGCAGGGGCACAGATTAGCCTTTCTCGGGTCGAATAACAGAACGATTACTGAATAATAAACCTGAAAGAATGTGCAGGGAAGCGGTCGTTGCTAACCTGTCATGAATACCTGAGATGCTATCCCTTCGTGTAATATCTACGAAACACTCGGAGACTATGAAAAATCTGTCACAGTCGGAACCCAGACCGAGATTTGAACCCCGGATATCGCGAAGAAGACACAGAAGAGCAAATCACTTTAGGACAAAGTACAGAATAGCGAAAACAAGGACACTAATTAACCCGATAATTGTGATGACGGCTGTAGCAGTGGTGCAGTAATGGTGGTGGTGATGATTGTGGTGATATATAGAGAAAAAGATTACGGAAATGATGATGATGATGATGATGACTGGTGATATGTAGGATTATAAAGATGATGTGGATGATGATGATGATGATGACGGTGATAAGGAGAAAATGATTATGAAGCCGAGGATGATGATGATGACTGGCGATAAGAAAAAGATGATGATGATGATGAACTGCGAAGTTGGGTCTGATTATACCGATGTTACTGAAGGTGCTGAGGATTATGGTGAGCTGACAGTGAGGGTCGTCTAGGTCTGCACGTAAGTAGCCTATCAGCATGAAAGAACTCATCACCTGAGGGCCAGGAGAAATGGATCTGGTGCGTCCCTTCATGCACAACAGCAAACCCCACTCTCCACTCCCAGTACTCTACCGATCACGTTAACGGATTCTTCCAGTAGGATAAGCTTCACAAGGGATATCGCTCGTGAATAAATGGACGGTCGAAAGGACAAAGAAAGCCAACTACGCAGCTAAAAATTATCACTAACGAAGTGGGAGTGAACTCGATCTAATTACGTAAAAAGCCAACGCCTAGTTTTATATCTGTCGATTTATGCACGTGAACGTAAAACAAACAACGTTTTAAAATAGGAAGGATGCCCAAAATTAATATTTTTTTTTTTTTTGCTGGCACTCTCACAGGGCTGTGTTAGTCTCCTCACGTTCCATTTGCGAGCAAAACGCTTCGGTCAGCGTCGTAGAGTTATATTTTCTAAGAGCTTTAGAACATAACTTTTGGGCGGGTTAAGTAACAGTTCCTTGTCAATACTTTCGCCAGCTCACTAAGACCCTTACACTAGAAATATTCCCTACCATTCAAATCTTTATCCACATAGTACATGCTGCCAGAATGCAGTTTTTATACGAAGAGCAACCGTGCATTAAGTCTGTCAGTTACAAAAACACCGAACTATTCAGAAAACTGAGATTACGCCAATCTAGATATGATGCCGTGTAGCCGGCAGCTAAATATAAACGTTTTGGAGGAAGAGGCTGTCTCCTTTTTCCAGTTATTCCGCAACGCCGGTAAACAACTACCAGACTAAACGACATAGTGGATGGGGGCAATGGGAACAAATTCCCTCCTTCCCGAATATTTTTTTATTTAAGAATAGTTTTCTTTTGGCTACTCAGTTGAAGAGGGGGAAAAAAACTGGGGTGAGAGTGGGGTTAAGGAGTGTATGTATGTATGTACATTAAGGGCCGGCTCACACCGCTCTTCCCCCTCTCTCTAACTTGAATAGTTCGTTAATTAAAGTTCCTAATACTCAGTGGCCGCGCGGTCTATTTAAGGGGTGGGTCTGCGGCCGCTCGTTTGCTAGGATTGTGGGTTCGAATCCCTCCGGGGGCACGGATGTCCGTCTCTTGTGAGTGTTATATGTTGTTAAGAAGAGGTCTCTGCGGTGGGATGGTTTGGTGTGTCTGCGTGTGATCGCGAATCCTCGACAATGAGGAGGCCTTGGCCCACTAGGGCTGTTTCGCCACGGAAAAAAAAAATGGCCGATTTGCCCTCTTCCCCTTCCAGTGTTGTCAGCCAAGCTACGCCTATGCTATGCGTCATGCGTTAGAAGATAATAACCTTCAGGTTAATCCGAAACGCTAGTAAATATCTATGAGACGTCATATGCCAAAAGACAGCGATTTTAATTATGTACATTCATCATAATAACCAGATAGGCCTGCTTAATACACACTAAAAAGTGATAGTCTGTAATTTAAAATTACAGACAACGAAATATGTGAGTACGCGCGTGTGTGTGTGTGTGCGCGCGCACATACACACATACATAGACCTGCGCACAACAAAATGACCAACTCAACAGTACACAAACCGACAACAGGCAGACTCAGTAAATATGCAGTCTCTCAGATCACTTTACTAGGCGGCGTATCAAGAAAAGTAATACGGTACCGGTAGCTCTTGCAGAACGAGGAGACGGTAGAGAAGTACAGCAAAAGGTACCATGCAGAGCTAAACTGTTGAAATGCAAACAGGACGCAACAGCCAGACAGGACTATAAACAGCACATTCCCCAGCACGACGGACATTTGAAGACCCTGAAGTGGTCGGGATGACCACGAGGCAGATAGATGGATCCGATTTTGAAACTTCTGAACAATGGATTGGCTTTTTAGCACCCACAACTTCAATCGGAAGAGGAGGAAGAACAAAAACGAAATTGCAGTGACTCAGAATGTCATAAGAGAATGTGTCGCCCAGCGGCACACTGGATGTAAACTACGCGCCCAAGTAACAGATAAATGTTTGTTCATATCACAATACGCCAAATTCTAAACACAAGAAGCTTTAACATCACACAACGTTTACACTGTTCACTGACGTAGGGCCATAAGAAGACACATCGTGTAAATGCCTAGCACATATCCTTAACGCATTAAATCTTACAGGTTATCACAGCAGAATGAACTGAATAAAATGGGGGAGAGAGATTTAGTTTTTGTATATTAGCGTATGAAGTGCTAAGACAGTACAGACGAATGCTAGAAACTGATCAGATGTTAGTGCACTTCACATTTAGTACCTCATTAACAGGCCATTTTTTAAATTTCAGGTTACTTCTCAATTTTCGTCGTGACATGATAGGAATAATTCTGATTCTTATGTGATGGATATCTATTTATTACGTCCACTGTAAGTACCCCAAATCTAATAATTTTTTCATTTCGTCGTATTAACCTTAACAGCCTGGCTTCCTACATGCGGGACGGACGTACGGCTGGAAACACCCCCCCCCCCCTAAAAAAAGTAACTGATAAATTTTGAAACAACGGCACTCAATACATTTTTAAAACATGCCACACAATCTCCGTTACTTTTTCCTACAAAATGTTGAGTATTTCACAATTTTATTTTTTGGTTCATATAACACTGAAGTTTACGAAAAGAGTTCGCTAAAAGTCGAAAGTCCAACCCCCGGATTTTAAAGGGCAAAGGTAACACCAACTAAATGGATAGACAGGCGCACTAGAAGTAGAGTTATAGAAGAGATCACAGGGCACAAACCTCAGACACCTGTGTTGACACAGGCAAGCGCCATGCGAACTCATACATCGATCAAAGGGAGTTTTAAACCACCCTTTAAGATCCACACAGCCATGCGTTTCACAGTCTACGCAAGCAGCTATTTCTGACCACTTCGTAATCTGGTCATCGATACGTCATAAGCCCTCAAAGGAAGAAGGAAAGGAAACATCAATAAAGGTTTCAAAAGAAAGATGGACACAGACTGAAACAATAAGACATTCTTCCTAGTAGAATACCAGCAGCCATGCTCTACAGACGTCAACATTGACAGGCACCAAGCTGATATGGAGGATTCGGTCTTGCCTTTTCCACTCTTTTCACGTACTGGCATGCTGCGGTAAATGGTTTCTGGTTGCAAATCGGAGTCTACAGTAGGCTACTGTGTACCGAACCGTTAAAGACACGAACATAAAAAACTGCCATGTGGTGGAGACTTTCTTTCATGCAGAAAAATTCAATATGGCATTCCGCTAAAGCGCAAATTGGCGATCTAAGAGCATGGTTATCACAAACTTTCTGCGATTAAATCGCTAAGGTCTGTTTCGATGCAACGGAAAATGATCTTACCATCGCTGTCATCGTTTAGCTCGTCCCGAGTCTTGTTTCTTCGGTCGGTAACGAAATGTCCCCTGTTCAAGACCGCCTCTTTGAATCGTTTTTTTTTTTTTAATTTCACTCTTGTTCTTCTATGCCATCAAATTTGTCTGCATACTCAAATATCAGTACTTACGACAGGACATACTGGTCAATGCGTCCAACGATCGCAATGAGAACCATAAATAAGGACTGGGCGACACTCACCTGCAACAAACAAGAACACATCACCGGGGCTGCACTGCCGTGCTTAAAAACTGAATTCATGCACACATATTCAGCCCTAAGTCTTTTACACAAGGACATGTAAACAAACTGGCAAACTTCCGGCATTAGGGAATAATTTTTACATAAGGTACATGTCTTAGTGCAATATTTCTAATTATAGCGCCTTTATTGTTTAAGTAAAAAAAAAAAAATCTGTAAGTTTAGTGACACTGACAGCTTGTATTAGAAATTCCTGTATTATTTGTGCCCATCACTTAACAAAAGACACCAGTTCATCTCTCTAGCACACTGCACATATAGCATGTGGATAATAGGCACGATTTACATATTCGTACTTCACTTACGAATTCGTACATCACATCACGGGTTATCAGTATGTTCCATCACTACATAACGCAAACACTTAACGAGTTAACTAGCAAGGCTTAACTTCAACCGACTTAACTGCATGGAACAGAGTCCTTCCTGAGAAGCTAGAAGGAACCTGAAGATTCATTATCGCGTTTACAAAAGCCCGCCACCTGTCCATATCCCGAGCCAAATCAATCCAGTCCATGGCCCCCCAACCCACTTTCTGAAGATCCATCTTAATATAATCCACCCATCTACACCTAGGTCCTCCAAATGGTCTCCTTCCATCATTTCTCCTCACCAAAATCCTGTATGCACCTCTCCTATCCCTAAAAGTCTCAAATGCCTCGCCCATCTCATTCTTTTTGATTCTATCCACCGCATGACCTAAATGCATCAGCCCTTTAAAGTACCAAAGTTCCTACACACGTAGCAATTAGACACACAGCAATCTCTAGCGAATGGGGGTTGCACGACATATGAAAAATACAGTGGTTTTTAAATGCAAAGCCTTACGGGAACCTGGGAGTTAGGCAAACCATGGTAGCAGATGACATTCTAAAAGCCGATATACTTTGCCCATTCATCACTAACACAGACGTAGATACTTACATATTTACAGCAAACACCTAAGCATATATAAAGCTGTAAAATATCCGCATGACGTCACAAGCAAGGCGCTTTCGCTACATTCCACACAATTTCACTCTAGCTCCTTATTTGATACATCATCCTATCAGACAAGTTAATACGATCGTGAAGCTTTCCATTCCGTGAGTTTTCGCACAGCAATTATATCTTTAATTCTCCAACGAAATGCACATACACAATTGAATATTTGTATTCTTTACTAAATGTCCGCTACATGTTCCGGCGCTCCCTGCGCCATCCTCAGGCAGAACTCTTATCACTTCTAAAAATATCTGCTTTTGTAAGGTTGTTACAGTTACACAGCATGAAATACATCACATGTAGGAATTTTACAGAGTTGTTTACAATTATTAAAACAATAATGGTTTGTTGTTATGGCTTGAAAGTTTCTGTAATTGCAAACAATTTTGTAAAAAAATCCACAAGTAATAAATTTCATGCTCTGTAACTTAGCCACTCTAACAACCATACAATAGCAGATGGTTTGAGAAGTGAGAAGAGTTGTGCCTGAGGACGGCGCAGCGAGCGCCGGAACATGTAGCGGACATTTAGTAAACAGTACATATATTCATTTGTGTAGGTGCATTTAGTTGGAAAATTAAGATATAAAAGTTAATACGAGTGTTGAAAGGGGCAAAACACAGAAAAGTTAATATGAGTCCGTGAAAGGGGCAGTAAACACAAAAGTTAATACGAGTGCTGAAAGAGGCAGTAAACACAAAAAGAATTACACCATTATACAAAAGTGTAATGCACGCCCGTCCAAAACGACATTAATTGAAGAAGATTTCTAAAATTCCTATGTCTGATACAGATACTGTATTCCATTTGCATCTTACGAAGCCTGACAAATAACATGAAATACAATATGCAGCAAATGGCAGCACCAGCGGATCATGTGATTATAGAACCCACCAAAAAGCAATTGCGTGTCACAGAAGCAGCAGATCAGTTTATATTACGGTTAGACACAATATGTTACCGAGACTAGATTGTCTTTCTCTGTTTAAAAAAAAAAAAGCGTATAAATCGTATCAAATGTATGAAGATGCAAGGCAGAAAACAGTATTTTGGGAAATATAACAGGGATGAGACTCGCAGGAGATACAAAGACAGAATGCGAAAATCTAAATGGAAAGTCCAACATTCTGCCACACAGGGGGGAAAAAAAGAGAGAGAGGGAGAGAATTGAAGGTTAAAATTATGCTGATCTGCTTTTTCGATATCAAACAAATTATTCGCAAATAATTCATTCTTACAAACAACTAGGCAATTGAGAATTTCACACTAAAGTTTTGAAACATATTTAAACCTTTAGGATCGGGAATCCGTGACAAAATCTTCAGCCGACAATATAACATCGCGCATCCTCACAAAGCACTTTCAGGAAAGCTAGAGTGGGCCAAACAATCAAAAAAAGAAATTCATATTCATAAATTTACTGGAACGGCCTACTTTGGTCTTGTGTGACTGTTGCGTGCCCCAGAAACTAAAACTCTCCTTCGAAAGATCTTACTTTGAACCATCTGCGACATTCTGAGCAACGTGGACAAGTATACTGAATGTACTCGTACATTTGCAGGAATGGTTTGACAATGCACCCCGGCTTGACACACAATGTCTGCTCACAGAAACAATTCCGAAATTTATGACATTTCGCACAGCCTATAATCTCTTGGAAAATAATTCTATAAATTTACAGACAAGCAACACAGTTTACCGCTAATTCAACTGCGTAGCATGTGAGCAGTAATGTTGAGCGTTGTTAATGAAATATCACCTGGGAAAGTCCAACAAAGAGTGCGGTTTCACGACATCTCTGATAGTATCCATTTTAAAATTATCTCCCCACTACTTTGCCTCGAAGCACCTACCTCACCCCCTCCCCCCTGCCCGAACTATAATACCTTCCAAAGATAATTGCGTGCTGTATATACATTTAGTTTCACCGATCCAATACCCTCTGCAACGCCGAAGTCTTTTTCGCTGCCTTTTGACTTCCATATGTCTAATAAACAAATAGTACACTCTCATCAGCACGACGTTAAAAAAAAAGACTCCGATATTACTCCATAAAACGGCAAAAAAAAAAAGATATGCAGATGGAATATTTTGAACACGCTGTAGCAGGTGTTTTCCAGTTTCACTGCTCATTATCCGACACTATGCCAAAGCAAGAACTGGGGCGGAGGACAGACTACTTCAACTGTCGTTTCTAAGTATCAATTAAAATTTATTTTCTATATGAACAATATACCACCCCTTTTCACAAATGTACTATATCGAGCAAGCACGTGTAGCAGGAATGCTCAAGACTTCTAATCCGGAAGGCATTCGGTTCTAATCCAGGCCAAAAAGTGTTCGCCCTATTGAGGCCCCATAATTTGTCGAAATTTGTAAGAGCCATTCAACATTCTAGGCACTATAAGGGTGACAAGAAGCAAGTTCCATGCTGAGAATCCACAAATATTAATTAGTTACCACCGCACGCAATTTAGTCGCTTGGGCGACGTGGCGCTCAGATATTTTGCAACGTTCCCTATATATTTTTGTCCCTTCACAGAGTCGCGAAAGTACAATAAACTGATTTTACCTATAACACGCCAGGCTCCCCTCGAAATCCTTTCCAACAAATCATTCAGGAATCCTCTTACCACCGACGCCATACAGCTGGAGGGACTGACGACCTTGTACAATAAACCACACTCAAATGCGGTACAGGATGACATATTTGTAGAATGCCTATGTGATGATCATTAGCTTTTTGCTCACTCAAGGGCGCTCAAAACAATAGCGAACCGCTGACAAGCGAAGTGGCTAACACGGATCGCAGTACATAGCCTACATGCACGCACGAGCGGTCATCCGTTCAAAGTTTTTGCTCGGCAGCTAACCTGTCCCCGGGTACAATTACTCACCGAAATGTACCTTACCGAGACAGGCTTCCAAAACACGCATACACCATGTAAAATAACACCGTTGCCTGTACACTAATTACTCGTATTTTCACAGAGGACCCACGGTTCAGTGTTTACAGATCAGCCGAAACTGAACTTGCTTCTGTCCCAAAAACGTAACAATTAACATTTGCTGTAAGATATGACAGTGTCACGGAGGAGAATTTCAACAGCATATTCTTCTTCCCTCAAGACAGCTTTAAAGACAATGGAAAGGAACTGTTCAGAGGGACATCAGGCACGGAGACAATAAAAAGGAAACAACAAGTTTAAAATAGTTAAATTGTGTTGAATATCTGACTGCAGAATTGACAGATAACGCAGCTGCTTCCGCAAAGTTTCAGTACACACACACACACACACATATATATATATATATATATATATATATATATATATATGGGTACTGATAAGTCCTTAGCCCGACAAGGAAGGAAACAAGCTAAGGTTTCTGTCAGAATGGCGTGAATGTCCTTCGGCGTCTTGCCTTGCAGGAAAAGAAACTTGATGACAGCTCACGTCTCGATGTTGTTGAAATCGCGCGCGTCCCTAACATGTTACCGAGTTTGTTTCCTTCCTGGTCGGGCTAAAGACTTATCAGCACCCCGGCATATATATGTACGTATATGAGTAATGATTATGGGGCAATGGCACGTCCCTGTAGTGGAAACTATTGAGTTAGGAGTGAAAAAGTGAGTAAGGAAGAAGTTGGTGTGTTCAGGTCTTACGTTTCCACAACCGTGATGATTCATATCGTGGTGCAGTGCGGCAGGCAAACACCCAAGGCTCGGAGCAACCTGCTACTCCACACTTCAGACAACGTGGAGCGTGGGAGACGGTTACTAACATTTCCGAACATTCTCCACATTGAAAACTTAAGGAAGAACAGCTTCTGATCTTCATAACTGATGATGGAACATGTAAGTTCCTCTGAAACGTCGGTAATCATCCACCACAATGCACGGCGTCGCAACCCAGCATAACGCAAGCTTCAGGCCGATTAAAACCGTTCAACGACTAACTGTTCGCAATTAACCGAGCGCGATTTCGTGTTTCGTTCCCGGCACAGTTGGAGACTTAAATTTCACGTTGTTGCAGATGGTACTCTTTCATACTCTGGCGACATTAATTTATATCAGATAGTCCGATTTCGTTATCGTTCATTTAAATTCGTCCCTGTGAAGTGCGCCTTTCGGTCCTAAGGGTAAAGGTTTGTTACGATGCCACTGGGAAACGAGTTTATATAGCTCGATGGTAACAGTATGTGCATACGTGGCTCGTAATGCAGTTAAGTCTCAGGAACCAATGGGTGTCATTGAATGACCAACGAATAATCACCTCACCAAACCACAAACACAGGGGTAAACGCTATTTTCGAAATCTTGTATGACAGCTGTAACGAACGCAATGTTGCTTACTGAAATGCGCCGTCTGCCACAACTTCGTTCCATGTACCTCTACATTAAGTCTGTAACTGGGCTACTCCGAACAACAGGCCTACAGTAGCCCTACTGCTTTCACCGACCAACTCCATGCCACTGAGTTCTTGTTGAGCAGTCAGCAGTTTCTGTTACAGATTCTTAATTAGTCAAGAAATTCCCTGACCCTTTATTTAACCCGAAGTGTAATTATCGTTTTCACAAGACTCCGCCATTCGGCCCTGTCATGAATCAGATTAATCCACTTGAAATACCCATTCTAATATTATCCTCCCACATACGCTGAGACTTCCAAGTGGTCGCTTTCCTTCAAGTTTTCTTAACATACAACTATTTCTTTTTCCTTTACAAAAAACACAACTGTATGGGTTTTGTATATTGCTTTTTATTCAACACCACTACATGTTTCGGCTATTTTAGCCACCATCAGGTGGGATACTGGTTCACAAAGTCAGTGTAAAAGGGGAGAGGCATCCCCTTACAAACAGTGGAAATAAAGTTACTGTATTATTTATAATTATTATTCCCAAAACCAAATAATAATTATAAATTTTACAATAACTTTACATCCACAGTTTGCAAGGACGGGACTCTCCCCTTTCATTTTTCAACTGTGAACTAGTATCCTACCTCACGATGTCTAACACAGACTGCCGAAACATGTATAAGTATTGAATACAAATCAATATGAAGTACCCACAGAGTTGAGTTGTTCGAAAACTAAAAATAAACACTGGCTTGATAAACAGACAACGGGACGACGTCACCCAATATCTTCTTACTAAAATTTTCTATGCACTTCGCTTCTCTGCCATACGTGATACAGGGGGGTGCTCATTCACACTCTGTCAAGCGCTCATCGCATTCATCGTACATACACAGCATTATAAACCGCCGCATTCTGCAATGCCAAACGTTTCGCCACGTTTGGAAGGAAGAGTTTTTCTTCAGCCTGCGATGGGCGATTCGTTCTTACATAACTTATACATAAAATTCACTGTACAATAACTACCCCGTCCATACAAGGTCTGTACAGATAGCAAGAATTCCACCAAAATGGGACACGCCTGAACCCTTTTATATCCTTCCTAATTCATTAGAGAACTACCACCACCATACACCATGAGCAGTGTCACGAAATACATCACAAATACATAAATAACATAATTTCATTCGTTGCTCTACGTGAAAAAGAAAAATCGAATCTTACTGCAAGAATAATATAGACTCTGCGAAAATTTACATCAAGTATGAACAAAACTATATAAGACAATGAAGGGGATGTGAGGTGGGGATCGTAATGATGCAGTACATCATATTTAATATTCACCCTACATTGATAGTACCATTAAATCTACAGGACTGAGAAATACTGGGTATTTTGTTCGCCTGGGAGAAAAACACCACGGAATAATCTCTGCACAGAAACGTAGGGGAGAATATCGTATTAACCAACAATAGGAGGCACAGTAACTATGTACCACCTGTTATAATGCTAAACTCCGCATTTCGCCCACACAGCCTAATTGTATTTACGTGTTCCTTATCATTCCTATATTCAACAAAAATTACTTCCCTAAATGGGAACATTTGACTTTTCTCTAAAATAAAGATACAGTGTCTTCAGCTTGTAGCAGAAAATTAATTTTTAAACACTGTCGAAAGAGACTTCAGACTTCAAAGCGTTAAAATATTGCTCAAGAATCTACAGTATTTCGCAATCAACCAGAACATAAAAAGGATCTCCCATGGGCTGTGCAAATCTATTTCTTCTTCTATAGATTCTTCACACAATCCTAACAGATCCAAGCAAGGGGGCGCACACACTTTCATCCATATTCAAGAAGCATCTTGCTGCTTCCACAGAATCTGAGGTTTCTACTGACATCAGAATGTAATTTCTGAGGGCAGTATTTTCCAACACTACCATACGGCGAGCAGGTTCCGTAAGCTGCTGTCGTTATAAGTGAGCCGAGAACAGGGTCTCTGTAATTTCCCGAGAAATTGTGAAACATCACTCAGCAAGAAAATGCAGCCCGGATTCTGAAAGAATTAGGGGTTTAATGAGAAAGCGGGCGGCAATAAAACAAGGGGAGCAAAGAACACACAGAAAGCCTCCATCTGTTACAAGGATTTATTTTCTCCCATACTGTGACCCACGTAAATGAGAATATTGCAATAATGTTCCAAGACAGCGGCGTTTCTGTGGCCACACACCTGAATGCCTGCTCACACGAGCACACAACTTCATAGAGCTAGGCCTCGTACTTGCAATGTTAGATAGCTCAAGGCAGGGAATACAGTTCCTTGACACATTAATAAATATTTAATAAAATTAAACCATTACTCATGCCGAGGTCGTCTAGAGACCTCACACGTGGCGGTCACGTGACTGTGGCTGCGTTCCAGCTTCGTATTAAAACTAACTAACTAACTAACTACGTGGAGCAGAGTTATTCAAAAGCTAAGAGGTCCTCAGCCTGCAACGAAATTGCTGGTATATCATGGAAATTGTAAGTTCAGTACCGCGTTCACTAAAGCCCGCCATTGGTCCCTACCCGCAGCCAGATTATCTCACTCAACGTGCCCCCAAACGATTTCTTTTCCAGATTCCTATTAATACTATCCTCCCATCTAGGCCTAGGTCTTTATCCTGCAGAATTCCCCGTCAAAACCATGCATTCACCTCTCCTCCCCCCCCCCCCCCCCCCACTTCGGGGCTCCCGCCCCCCCCCCCTATACCCTTTATTCCCCCTTCAAAACCCCCCCCCCTTATTAAAATAAAACAATTCACC
>Ga0123354_10008516_pt1 | contig 15602 bp, 15 predicted proteins | sample TergutLab28metaG_2_FD_97872 | JGI IMG/M metagenome (GOLD analysis project Ga0123354, IMG submission 97872) | Labiotermes labralis P4 segment gut microbial communities from Petit-Saut dam, French Guiana - Lab288 P4 | ecosystem: Host-associated > Arthropoda: Insects > Digestive system > Gut ...
TCTCCTCCTCCTCCTGGCACTACAAATCTGCGTGGGTTTTGTCTTCTGCACCAGATCATTCCAGGTGTTTCTATCTTTGACGATTTTGCCCCCATTTCTCAGTTCTAGTTTGTTTCAACCATTCATCACTTCGTCTGTCCATCCATTCTGTGGCCCTCCTTTGATTCTTACTCCTGTACAGTTGCAGTCGGTGTTTATTCAGACGTAGTAACATGATAATAAAGTGCTTCAAGGCTTTTCCTCGTCATCAGATTTAATTATGATTATCAAATCAAGCAGGATAGGAGTGGCGTGACGTGTAGCATACATCTAAGGATCTAGCTGCTTACAAAATTTTGGGTGGAAACCCCGGAGGAAGGATAACGTGTTACAGACCGTGTTACAGACTGTGTTACAGACCGTGTTACAGACCGTGTTACAGACTGTGTTACAGACCGTGTTACAGACCGTGTTACAGACCGTGTTACAGACCGTGTTACAGACCGTGTTGCTGACCGTGTTACAGACCGTGTTGCTGACCGTGTCACAGACCGTGTTACAGACCGTGTTACCCACTGTGTTACAGACCGTGTTACACACTTGTGTATGGATGGGAAGATGGATGTTACAAAAACAGGGCGGAGGAATTTGGCTGGACCCTATGGCTCAGGTAAGGTAAAATGGCAGGGATTTTTAGACACCATGAAGAGAGTAGGATTCCGTAAAATGCACGGTAGTTCTTGACTAAATGACGTAGCCTACTCTTCGATTCTGGGGGAGGACAATACCATATAGCCTTCGCTGGGATTATTACACTTCAGTTTTAGTGTGTTGTGTTCTTTACTCAGTGAAACTCCTTTGTGCGCTGCTCTGATTTTAACAATAATCTAGCCGAGCCTCCATTAAACTTTTTCCGCCCGAATTATTTTTTAAATTTTAGCACACCCTGTATATAAAATGTGAAAAATACATGAACCCAGTACTTTATAATTATGAAACAAACTCCATTTTGAAGAGAATAGAACGGATAGTATATACCGTGCTTAAAATATTCGGTACCTATATTTGTTGATAATTACATAAAATGCAACTTTGGAGGTTAACGGTGCGGTACGACCACTATAGTTGACATTTGGCGTCAAACGTTTAACTGAGTTGATGTAAGGAACTCCCCACCGCCATCCTTCTTGCTATCCTATTGATGCGACGTACTCAAGCGGCCATACAAAATTGAGGGTAATGTGATGTACATCTTCGTAAGAAGAAGATCAGCGACCATGTTAGCTCAATCTAATTCCGTGGTTTAGTCCTTCTTCAAATAGTAAATGCGCTGTTAAAAGTATCCTCAAGGTTTCTTATCGTTATTATAGGGCCATCTTTCAACCCCTTTGATAGCTTGCAGTGGATTCAGATAACAGACGACAACCATTTTTTCGGTGGTGATCTGTTTACTTAAACAATACTTGTGGTTATCAGTCAATAACACAACAATATCTAAGAAGATGTTCATTAATGGAGGAATTAACTACATGTTTCGGCCTAATGTGGCCATCATTAGATTGTTATCCGAAAGGAGGGTTTTATTGCTTTACAATATTCGTATGGGTATGTCACGATGGTGACAGTAGTATGTGTAGAGTTCTGGTCGGTCCCTTTAATGTGTAAAATAAGGTGAACCGATTTGGGAGCAAGGGTGTGAATGAGTGTAAGAGTGGTCCAAGTGAAAGTATCTCCACGTAGTCTGGTAGAGGGGTCCCTCCGTAGCCACCCCTACTCCGATCCCAGGGTTGAGTGTAGTGCAGGAAGGACCTAAGTGCGGACCCGGCACTACTCGTTCTTGGGCACAAAGTATCGAGTGCCGTCCCCGTGCAGTTTGATATAGCGGTCCCTCCGTAGTCACCCCTACGCCGACCCCAGCGTCGAGCTTAGTGCAGGAAGGACCTAAGTGTGGTCTTGGCACTAATCGTTCTTTAGCATAATATTAAAAAGTAATGTACAAGTAAAACTGCCCCCGTGCAGTCTGGTATAGGGGTCCCCCCGTAGCCACCTCTACACCGATCCCAGTAAGCAGTTTAGTGCAGGAAAGACCTAAGTGCGGTCCCGGCACTACTCATTCTTGAGCATAATATTAAATAGAATGGGCGTTTGACTTTTATATGTTGGCAGCCGCCGTCCAGCTTGGTCCCGCCATGTGTGTGTGTTGCCCTGAGTGTAGTTGAGGAAAGTCCTAAGTGCGGTCTAGGCACTACTCATTCTTTAGCATAATAATACTAAAAAGGATCGGCGTTTAACAGATTTTGACAGCAGCCGTCCAGCGTGGTCGTTCCCCGGGGCCCTAAGTGCGGTATAGGCACTACGCTTTGTTTAGCATAATAATATTAGAAAGGATCGACGTTTGGAACTATAAGGTTGGCGCCCCGCCGTCCAGCTTGATCCCACCATGTCTGTGTGTGTGTGCGTGTGTGGCTCTGAGTGGAGTGCAGGAAATTTCTAAGTACGGTCCAGGCACTACATGTTCTTGAGCTTCGGAGCCATTACGCCCAAGCCCGCCCGCCGGAGAGATTGGTACCGCGGGATCTGTCCCCGTCAGATGTCGTGATGGGTGGGGCGGGCGCGAAATTCGGAAATAAAAACGTACAATAGGGCGGCGTGCCGCCGCGTGGAGTGGTAGATGGTCGCGCGCGCGCGTGTGTGTGTGTATGGTGAGGAGAAGGCAGAAGGTCCCAGCGGGCTTCTAAAACGTGGATGAAGCGAAGGTTAATTTGACATCGTCGGAATTGGTAGTAAAAATGGATTAAATGAATTTGAGTGCATGATAAGTTCCAAAGTTGACCTGATAGACTGTATGACGATACAAAAAGTAACGTTTTCCCCAAAAAGTATCATGTTAAAATTTCGCACACGCCTGGGGGAAAAGTTAGGTATATATATGTCAAGAGGCGGAAGGCAAGTGTGATAGTCACCCCTGTGGCAGTCCATGAGTAATTGAATGCGTCGGTGGTCGGGAGAAACACAGTGTAATAAGTCACGCGCAGTGTACCCCGGCACAGTTACAAGAGTATTTAAGCTCGTTCACCTTAACAGTGGATGCACTTATCTAAGGGCAATTAAACACGTGCAGGAGCGTGCCTTTTTCTGCTATAGAAACAAGTCACGCACACACCTGGGCGAGATACAGGTACGAAGGTGATGTCAGCAGCTAACGCAGACATCTTTGTTTCTAGCCACTGAAGCAACATAGATCAATCATGGTCTTGTGGTATATCGAATGAGGGAAGGGGAACAGATGCCTAGGGTTCTGTACAAAACGTAACCCTAGAGGAACCTCACCCCCTCATAGCATTGTTACGGTGGGCGCTTGAGTGTGTACATCGTGAAGGAAGGAAGATGCTAGTGTGTGTGTTACAAGCTGCGAAGCATAGCATTGTTGTGGTTGTCTGCTGTGTATATTGTGAAAGAAGCTGCTACTGTGTAGACAGGAGGTGTGTGTTTGTGTTAGAAGCTGTGGAGACGAAGCGTGTTGGAGGTAGGTGAAGTTTGTACATGAAACTTCAGTGCAGTGAGTTGAAAGGCTAGCGCACATGTTGCAGAATGATCATCACGAATGTGCTTGCGCAACATCCCTTACGTTCACATTCACTGCTGTTGTGATTGAAGAGTTTCCGCAAGTGGCTGTCGAATGCATGGTGCAGAGGAAAATTCGTTTGGTTCACTTGTGACCCAAATTGGAAGAACCTACCGTGGTGAATGTACATACCAAGACGAAGATTAAACGTAAGAGGAAGAGGAGGGTGAACCTTATCCATACTCACCGAAGCCGAAGATAACGATATAGAATTACATTCTTCATTCCCATTCCTCTTACGTTTTAATCTACTTCCTGATATGTAAATTGACCACGGTAGGTCGCCTCTTGAAAAATGAAATTCTATATATCTTATCTTCGGCTTCAGTAACAATAGATACGGTTCCGCCCCGGTCCCCTTTCGTTTAATTTTCTTTTCGGTGCATACGCTCACCACGGTAGGTTCTTCCAATTTGGGTCACCCGTGAGCCAAACAAAGTTCCTCTGCCAACCTTGCATTCGGTAACCACAAGGAGAGCACATCAAACACAGGTCTTTATGCGAACGTAAGGGAAGTTAGCATTTGCATTCCTGAGGTCATCATCCTCGAACATGTGCGCAAACCAGTGATAGATAACTGATGTCATACTACACCTGGGTGGTCGTTGCTGCATCCGTGCCGGTGGCTGCCGAGAGAGTTAATGTAATACGGCACCGAGGTGGTGGTCATCGTTGCCGTTGTATCCGTGCCGGGGGTTGCTGCTGTTGCTGCTCCTTTGTGAGGAAGGCGTTCCGCAGGGTGGGGATCGAGAAACACAGGTAAGTGCAGTTACGTATTTTTGATAATATATGAAGTGGTCGCGAAAGAAAACACACTCAATTCTGTTAAATTAAGGCGATTATTCAGATAAGCAGTTGTGATACACGTCTATACAGTTGCCACGAGTTCCTCGAACAGATGACGGCAGTCTACGTGGTCACTGGCGTTAGGCACTGAAGTTACGGACGATGTCACGTACGACAGTACGTCCGGCAAAGCGAGTGTGTAATCGAGCAATTGTTGTTGCACTATGTGAAATATTCGGGCAAAATATTGTAGGTCCAGTATAATTAAGCTAATATACTGCGTGCAGAAATACAGTCTTGCCGATCCACAGTTTTTCGGCGGTGATAGGCGGAAGGCACCACTCACGCACCCAGCCCCGGTCCTTCCATCGCAGTTTGAAACGAATATCTTGGGTAGACAGTCCGCCAGCGTGTTGATATGTTCGTCTTTGAGAAAGATGGATTTGGACCCGCCCCTCCATATGGCGCTGAATTCCACCAGCGGCAGATAGTCACATGCAAGGTATAAACCGGCAGACACATATTTGGTCCTCTCCGAGTTGATGAAAAATAGACGCCACAGCAGCACCCTCTGGGTATCGAATTCTGGACTGGGAGTCCAGTAGGGACAGATGTCGGACGAGGCGTCGGGCAGCAAGTGCTCCAGGGCGCGCTTCCTCTTAGGAGCTGGTTGTTGTTGTCGACTAGTAGCCATTGAAGAAGGGAGCAGAATGATGTGGGACGTGCTCGTTCGGGTGTTTATAAACCTGCAACAAATTCGGCAGTATGACGTGTCATATCAACTGGACATTGGACATAATCTTTCTTCTGCAAATAGTATATTAACTAATCGTAGAGGGAATGCAAGGTTTTCGTTGCGCAAGCAAATTTGGGAATGTTGTGAAATGGCAATGTACACCAGCGTTTGTGATTGAAAGAGAAAGGTGGGGGGCAGGCGAGATCCTCTAGGTTATCGATCGGCCGTCCCGTCAGTCCTGCGAGGAATTAACATTTAGAGACGCCGTAGGCTTAGAGTTGCGTGAAACCGGCCACGGCCTCTGTAATGACCGTGTGCAATTATTTATAGTCGATATGTCCGTCGGCCCAATTTAGGCCATTCTGTGACGAGCCATGATCCGCCATCTTGTAGGGCTCTTGAAACGGAACGTCTCGAACGCGGCGGCGCTGGCCAAGCACATTTCCTTGACGATCGTCTAATTCTGACCCCTCCAAAGAACTCGTAATCAATCACCACCTCCCTCCCTCCACCAGTCATGTTAGATAAGGAATAATTAGAATCGGCAAAGTACATATATTTTTACAGGCATCTGCGACAGAATTTACCCCAAACGCCACGGGACATCTGGGCGCAGAATTCGGCACTGAAGAGGCGCTCCACCTGCAGGTCTGTTGCCGCGCTGCACGCATCCAATAGCGAGATGAATTATTTCGGTGTGTAGTCCCGATCCATGTGTAGTAAGCACTCGAAGATTTGGGTCGGAAATGCAGGCTACCCAGTGTGACCCTCTGTGTTGGGGATCGGCATTGATGATGACGGTGGAGGTTTGCGTGATCGATTTGGTAGGAGATCGGAGGGGAAAACGTCAAGGAGTAAGCTGACGTCACGCAGCGTACACAGTATCTGCACGGTGTCCAATTTTTAGAAGACGGTCGTCACGGTATAGACGTTTCACCAATTGTAATGTTTTCGAAATTGAAGCACCTCTTTTGTGGGCGTCGTGCTGTCCTCGAAAGGGATGTGCAACCCCTCGGTCGTCAGGAACTCGATTCGAATATCCTGTAATCGGCGCTGCTCGACGGGCAAATAATACACGTTTCGAAACTCGTGCTGACCGAAGAAGATGATGGGATGACGAATGTCCGCATGCTGCGGACGGTACTGTTGCCTACATATTGCGGTGATATCAGATTACAGTATATTAGGATGGTGGTTTCCTCCTCCATGGGGGTGAGGAACAGGAAATGTCATTGATCCCACTTCCCAAATTGGAGGTCGAAACCAGGTCGACGGGTTAAGCCAGTTTCACCGTGAAATCGGCGTGCGTATTCTGTTCGTAGATGTCTCTCGAACCGTTGCTTAACAGAGTGATGTAAAAGTGACTCTGCGTCACCATATTTTCTAAATGTTCTTCACGCTAGCTGCGGGCACCGAAGAGTCGATGTCCTGACTTTAACTTCGCCAGCGGACAAGATATTCGCGAATGCCTCGTCTGACCGTCTTGTCCAGTATTTTATCTATTTTATAGGCGGTCCAGCAAGTTATTCGTACGGGGGTCAGTTCCTCCCTGTAGAAATGGCTTTCTATAGGATTGCCGTTTAAATCCACGAGCTCGTAGACGACTCCCGGCCGCCTATCAATAACTTTCGCGACTCTGAATATGTCGGTGCTGAAACTCCGTTCGGCATCCTTGGCAAACCGCATCTTTTCCTTGCCGTTGCGCACGTGCTGCTCCATAAGAATCGCCACTGCTGCTTTCACGATGCGAATGCCTCGCCGTCTCCGAGCCTCCAATTTCTTCCATATCGCTAGCACATCCAAATCGGTGACTCGCGAGTGCGCCATGCCTGTCGTCGAGTAAACCGTGTCATTGTAGGCCTTGACAAATACATATCTGTACATATTTTTATAAGTAAAATCTTTGTAGAGTCTATCGCGAATCGTGCGATGCACTCGTTCCACGACCGCACATTTCAACTCGGGGTTCCGACACACCTGAAACTTGATGCCTTCGCCCACGTCCCGTAAGATATCCTGAAAACGTTTATTTAGAAATTCCATGCCCTTATCGTTTCGCACACATATTGGGCGGTACCGACTTTTCGAATATTTCGGGCCATCGAATATGGACCGAAACGCCCAGGCAACGGACGGCCCGTATTTTGTTTTTATGGGGATCATATGTAGAAATTTCGAGAATACATCTATCACCGTAAGAAAATATATATAAATAAAGATGTATTTTGCGTAGGCCTGTAAATCCAAAAGATCTAGTTCCCATTCGTCCATCACGTTAGTCACTGTATAGGGATTACGCGCGAAACACTTCGTCACCGGTCTATGAAGCGTATGCGCATCCTGTTTCTCTAACCATGCTCTGATGACCTCGTCTTACTTTTTCGGCGTTTTCTTCGCCGACACCGCCGCCGTGGCCGACCGAAGCTTCTGCAGAGACGAGAAGGCCGATAGTCTGTCGTTGACATAATATAATCTGCTAATAGTAGTAGTAGTTGTCATTAATACTTTACCCAATTACGACGTAACGCTGATTCTACACCCGTCCCTTCGATTTCGCGAATAGGGTCGCAGTGACATCGCGAAATTTATTTCCTCGCGTAATATTAACGTTTTCGCCAGGCTAATATCTGTTCAAATGAGCGTTAGTGAATATCGATATTTTTTGTCTTTAAGTCCTTGCCGATAAGTTGCGTATTCACATTCTTACAAGTGAAATTTCCCACAGCCCCTCCGTCCCTCTAAACGCCGTTCCTTTAATTGTGATATTTTCGGGGTCTATAAACACCGGGGTATTATCAATCATTAATTGTTCGCCATCCCTACGGATACCGTATTGTGTGTCGAGAAATTGTCTGGTGCTGCTGCTCCTCGGGGGACTAGCTACGGTTCCTACATTTTCTTTTTCGTCTTCTTCCGTCTGTGCCCCCTCCTCCTCCGTGATTTCATCATCATCATCATCACCGGGAATAAATCCTTGTTTAGGGGTCTCATATACTATCTCTTTCGATGTCGAAGTAATTGAAGAGGGAGGGCTGCGTCGAGGCGTTATCGTCTCGAATTTAGAGACTTTCAACTGTTTTGCTAGCTCTATCTCGTGGGAGGAGGGCAGCTCCCTGTTTGCCGTGTCGGGCATTACTCGTCTTAGAAAAACTGAGATAGCCTTTGTCCGTGTCTTCCGTCTGATTACGGTCTCGCGAATCCTATGGCGCATTTAGTTACACTCTTCATACGGATGGTGTTTTTTAATTCTACTACGTTTCTTACGCTCGCGAGGCGAAGAGGGAGTGCGGCTACGTTTTTTCCTATGGTAATAATCGGTTGGAAAAAGGTACATCTTACGTAACATTTTTTATCGAGGCCTAAAAATTAAGCTGGCGATCGTAGGCAGAATGGCGCCCAGTAGGGGCAGCAGAAATAACCCGCGCAGTACTATGAGTCGCTTCTTGCCCGAGAGTGACACGTGTATATCGGCGACCTTGCGATGCGGGGACTTTTAATTTTATAGCTTGCGCGTGTTACAACCTGAAAATTTTGTATTGCCATTCAGGACGTTCAACACACACTCCCTTATACGGTTAACGAGTTCCTTGTTACAGTTGGTTATTAGGGGTTTAGGGGTTTACGTAGACGCCCGCAGCATAATCGGTCGGCAATATGTTGGTTCGAAACCGCAGACCGTCATTCGTGTCTTGTGTCAGATCCAAGATTAGGAAACCGTGGGGTCATTGTTTCGCATCCAGGTAGGCGTCATAGAACCCGAGACTCTCTTCGGGATACAATTGTTGGGCCAATTGCATAATCTATTTATTATCTCTGATGTTTTTCAACGCGACCAGATAATGAGCATTCAACGATATATCTCTACAGTAGCGGACCTTATGAAACAGATTTTCCGTAATCAAAATAACGCTGATATTTCTGTGATGGCAGCCCTTCGTAAACAATTCACACACTTGCTTATAACAGACGTCGTTCAACAGATCGTCTAGTAACACGAGGCACGGTTTGTCGCCATATCCTCCGAAATTCTCCGGTACGCCCTCCTGATATGTGGTGTTGGGTGCAACTGCTTACGCTTCGGAACAGCGGTCTTCTCGCTGTAACACCAGATTATAACGCCGCGGAATTCGCGTTCGTTGCACAGCGAGTCGAGGTTCTGTAGCAGGCGTAAATAGAACGACGTTTTGCCCGAACCGCTAGGTCCGCTCATTATACACGAGAAGGGATGTTTGAATTTTATGTAATCATCACTCATGGATGGTCTGGGCTATGACACGATCCTTTTCCTCCCCCTATTTATACCCAAACGGGACGGACGTATTGTCACCTAATCGTCGTCTCTTAAGAAGCGCGATTCTGTAGATTTTATCTTCGGGTTCGGTGACAATCGCTACGGTTGCATCTCCTGCCTTTCTTGTGTTTAATTTTCTTGTCTGTTTGTACATTTACGACGGAGGGTTCATCCCCCTTGTTCCCTTTCAAAATCATACCCCAGACGTCATCAAATTTTTACTAATTTCGACGAATTGTAACTCGAGGTTATGCCCCTCACTTAACACATAGTCTTTTCTCGACCGTCCTCGTTCAACACTCTGTAAGCGTAGTTGTTTGGCCCACCAGTCAAAAATTCAGAAATGGTTTCTGAAGGGCACAACTCGGAGGTCATGTCCCCCAATTTGTCCCCCTTTTCGATCAGTTGGGGTTCACCCCTGGGCTGAATATATTTCACACAGTCCGTGCTACAATACTTCGCGTTCTCTCGCAGCCGGTCGAGATAGCGATAGAGATGGATTATTGCCCCCACGGTGACGTAAGCTGCAATTACCTCGTTCGTATGTCGCAGTCTAGGCACGTCTTTCTCTGCAACATACTTCTCCGGGATCTAGACTACGTCATCGCTGGAAAACGCGAGGTTAATCACCTCGACGACAGGGGTGGCTAGGAATCCATACAGTTCTTTCGGTTGCAAGGTCATGTTGGTCATTCTCCGATCGTTCCGCTCCGTCAATTTGCCCCACGTGGAGTTCAGACGGAGGTTTGCCAGACCCCGTTTGGCGGCGTTATACCTGATCGCTTCCTTATCTAGCTGTATCCCTTCACTCAGCCAAAACGATTCCATATATCGTTCCTCGTCTACGGGACTGTGGACCCACCCGGGATAACCGTTAGCCTCCGCTTTCGTTTTAAAAACGTGTTTATATAGTCGACGAAATTTACGCCCTCACACTGTTTCGAGATTATACTGTGTCATCTGATACTCGCACACCTCATATATCTTGTGAATTCATTAACCTTTTTCAACGGCCAACCTCAACTGTTCCATTACCCACGTAACGGTGAGGTCACGATCCTTATATCGGGTATGCACACAATCCTCACCTGAGTAGGAGGTGAGGACGCACGTTCAACACAGGCAAAATATGAGTTTATTATTACATCTGACAGGGAGGACGGGGTGATACATTCTCTTTGGTGGAACAATCGAACATTTGACCAGGCCATCCATACGCAGGAAGGCTTCTATATCTTTACACGCATCGCCTACGTGAATGACCGGATGACCGACGGGGAACTTGAAGTAATTGCATATGTACGGGTAGAGGCTCATGTCATCGACATATTGAATGGTCTTATTCTCCTGCCTTATAGTGGAGACGCATGGCCTCGGTTCGACCCTGTACAGGGCATCATGGGAACGCACCGAACTCTGTTGCACTATCGGATGCCCGAGCAGTTCGGGCCTACCTGCATCGTCAAACTCACATTCGCATTGGACCTTGAACAGGTATCCTGCTCGCGTTATCTGCTCGACACGCGAGAACGTTTGTTAATAGCTTTCCGCTAGCGCATCGCCTCTCAGGGTGGTGACGTCACGGAACGCCTGGCACGTATGGCCCTGATAGTAGCAACCAAAAGACTCGTAGACTGTACGGGTCTTGGGGCAATAATCGTCTACACTTAAGAGGGGCAGTTCGGGCTACCTCTACTCGCGACCGTTGCGATCGTGCACTATCTTCACACCGTCAGTCTCTTCCAAATGCAGCAGCCACATCAATGCCTTCTTGCTATAGTTGTTATTACAGGTGTACCCCACGGTCGGTATGAGTCCGATTGTGTCGGGCTGCAGGAATCCTTTACGCAACAACTTATTTCAAGCCGACACGAACGTTATCGACTCGAGAAATACAGCTATGCTCCCTATGTGCATGAATTCGCGTCTAAAACTCGACACGCTTCTCTTAGTACCATGACGTCATCTTGACGATATTTTTCAAGCACGCGCCTGGTGTCGAAAATAGTCCCCTCTGATTTCTCTCGTACCGCGCGAGAAACTCGCTCCTGTCCTCTTCGCCCATCTCATTGACGCCGTAATACGAGACGTGAGGGATAGGGTCTACGTAGTTTTGGTTTTCCTCAGTATTGAAATATTGGGGTAACACGATTTGGAGGCCGTCATACCGTAAGCCTCGGGCCCCTTACGCGCATGGAACGGGAGGAAGAACACGCTTTCCAGGAGTACTATATGCTCCAATTTTATATACATTATTTTAAGCCCGCCCATAGTAAGTTCGGGTTTTCATTTTAGTAGGATCGCCCTTTTCAGGATGAAAAGAAGGTCGAACGCCCGGGCGTTGTGCGCTATAGCGAAGAACTTATTGGTCCAGGGGCGTGGTTCGGTTAAATATGTAAGCAGGTCCCCCACATAATCTTGCCAGAACGAGTGTTTCTTTTTACCGCGTCGCACGCAGTCTCCCTCTAGGTCTTCCCCTTCCTCGTACCGGGAACTGAAGTACTGCACGCAGACGATATTAAGTACGTGTAACATATCAAAGTCCGTATACTCGGTATTTTGGATCGTCTCAAAATCATAGAATACGTAGAGTACCTTACCATTTGCGGGGGGCAACGCGTTCCTCAACGGTCTTATATAGCACAGGTGACCTATTTCTTTTTTCTCCTTACAGTTATCGCAGAATCGTGTATTACCCTAGTGATTTCCGTGCGTCAAGGCCCATCCACACGTCGTGCAACACCGCTTACGCTTACACACGGATTTTCAGTTCAATGTGCGTTGCTCGTGTTTGTCGAAACACGTGTGGCTTCTATTGTGCCTATTGCATTCCGCACAGGAAAGTCGAAAGTTGTGGAACGCGCACGGAGGTCTGGCCATGCAGTCGCTACATGTCTGGTCGCAGGCGTGCGTAACGTCACGTCTACATGCCTTGTTTAAACCTTTACACGCTTACTTTCTAGCCGTGGCAGCAGTAAATTTAGCGATCACAAGATAATGCCTTTCAACTTCGTCATAAAGTAGATTAATTCGCTTAGACGAGTCGACCTGATCTTCGAACATTATATCTTCGCAACTCAGAGCTTGGTAGACAAGTAACTTATATTCCCGAAAGTGTTCCTGGAATCTCAATAATTATGGAGTGCCCGCACCGTAATACAGATTGATACCGGGTGTCTTTAGTAGCTTTTGAACTACCGGACGAATGCTATAACCTCTTCGATACGAATTATAATTCGGATCATTCTCTAATCTCGAAATCGGTATTATAAAATCATGTGCCAGGGAGTTTTCCTCTGCCTGTATATCCACGATACTTTTCTTGAGGTGCGCCATTACGAAGAGCGGTCCAGCCCCTACTCTTAATTGTATGTTTACCAAAACCGACGGGAATCTTAGCCAAATGCACGTTTATGACTAGCGTGTCCAGTGTATTGAGTCGGGGAGACTTTTTCAAAGACGCTCCATATCACTTTCGCGTTAACTGATCTTTCCGTCTAAAACTGATTCCGATAGGCTTGTCATTCTGGTTCACCTGATTTGCATAGTCATCCTCACCATATCACTATCATCTACATCACGTAACGCGTGCTCGATGAGATCGTTCACACTGGCTAGGAAATGTGCTCCGGGTTTATTATTATCTGATAGGGGTATTAAACGCACAGTAAGCTGCCTTCCTACAGCATTGTACCGCCTGTACTGTCTCGTATTCGCGTCCACTATCTCAAATCTGCGAGCCATGGTTTCTCTCTACAACAAGATACACAAGAATTTTAGGTTTATCACAGCATAACACTTATATCACTTACCACAAATGTAGTGACAATATTACTGACAGTTCCCGAGCCCTGCTGTCACGTAGTATTTCTTCAGTAGTCAGAGTAGTATTATAGGTTCCAGGACCAACTGTTGCTGTCACGTACAAGCGACCTCTTATTTATCTGCTAGCGGTTGCTGACGTAATGTTCTGTGTTTCAGACGCTGCTTGCCGGCGAAATCGTCACGTACCGTAGGCAGGAAATGTGGGAGACGGAGGAGGAGACCATGCATATGACGTGGAAACAAATCATACGGTTATTTTTGCGGTGGGATCCACTGGTCAGCTAATGAAGTTGGTTGCTTCAGTTGGAATTAGCAATGAACGATGTAACGACCGCGCACAAGATGTTGGAAATGTGCCAACCAGAAGGAAACATCCTGAAAACCCTACGGCAAATCTTGCTGGCAGCGGTAGTGCACATACCTAGCTCGCATTTGGAAACGACTAGACAACGCTATATTACACTGTGTAATAATTAGGTAAAGTTAACTTATTAGGGATGTCCTACCCGCTGCTAGCTGCATTTAACGTAGTGGATCTTCTAAAATACTGCCATATGAAGTGTGAAGCCGAGTGTTCGCAAGCCTCGTCCTGCCAGACTGGGAGCTGATGAGAACATACACGGCATCGTACCGCTGCCATTCCTCCTCCTCCGCCGTCTGAAAATATGTGCACTATTTGCAATGTTATATGAAGGCATTTTTCTACATTAAATGACAGTTGATGTGTATTTTTTTTCTTCCTTCTAGGACTCGCTAATACTATTGTACATTACTCTTACGCCTGTTTTGCTCGCACATTGTATCCCTTTTCCTACACTTCTTCACAGGCACAACGTCCATGCATCAATGTAACATATACGTCACGGTCGCGGCGGCTCGCCCTCCATATTGTACTTTTTTTCCAAATTTCGCGCCTGCCCCACACGTCATGACTTCTGACGGAGGCAGGTCCCGTGATACCAATCTGTCCTGCGGACGGGCTTGGGCGTAGGGGCTGCGAAGCTCAATTACATGTAGTGCCTGGAGCGTACTTTGAACCTTCCTGTACTCCATTCAGAGCTACACACATACACATGGTGGGACGAAGCTGGACGGCAGGCTGTCGACCTGAAAGTCCCAAACGCCGATCCTTTCTAATATTATTATGCTAATGAAAGAGTAGTGCCTAGACCGCACTTAGGCCCTGGGGAACGAACACGCTGGACGGCGGCTGCCAACCCCTGTTAAAAGCAGATACTTTTTAATACTATTATGCTAAAGAATGAGTAGTGCCTAGACCGCAATTAGGACCTTCCTGAATTACACTCAGGGCTACACACACAAACACACTGCGGGACCAAGACGGACGGCGGCTGCCAACATTTAAAAGTCAAACACCGATTCTTTTTAATATTATGCTAAAGAACGAGTAGTGCCGGAACAGCACTTAGGTCCTTCCTGCACTACGCTCATCGCTGGGATCGGCGTAGGGGTGGCTACGGACGGACGCCTATAGCAGAATGCACGGGGTACTTTCACTTGTACATTCCTTTTTAATATTATGCTAAAGAACAAGTAGTGCCAAGACCACACTTAGGTCCTTCCTGCACTACGCTCGACGCTGGGATCGGAGTAGGGGTGGCTACGGAGGGACCTCTATACCAGAATACACGGGGGCACTCTCTCTTGGACCACTCTTACCCTCATTCACATTTTTTCGACTTAGATCACTCTTTATCCCGATTCGGCTCGCTTTATTTTACACATTAAGGGGACCGACCAGACCTCCACACTTACTACTGGTGAGATCTCATCATCTGTGATGTCTGTTATATGCTATTTATAGGGAGCACAGGGGGGTGTATCTGTAATGTGTGCTATCCTGGGGTGTGCACCTCAAGTATGTCTGCTCGCTGCTTTCCTGTGTGAGCCTACTGCTACTGTTTTTCCATATCTGATGTCTATTGCTGGTGGGCTTTTGTTGTGAGTTGTGTGTGCTCTCTATCCTTTGTATCTGTGGTGATCTCTGTGTCCAATCCGTTTTGTGTGTGCGTGTACTTTTCTTCCATCTAGGGGGTGTCGTAGTTGACAGCTCGGTGACCGGGTCCCAGACCTGTTTGGTAATTGTCACATGGCACTGTGATGGTAATTGTCACTTGGCACTGATATTTCACTGTTGAATATATATCCGCAGTCTGGTGTCACTTGTATTTACTGGTTTAACGTGTCGTATTTATGCAGGTTCGTCTAGTTTGTTCGGTGTTTATTGTATGAGGCAGCGTAACGGTAAGCGTGCACTACGTGTTGGTAGTTAGGTCTGCGTGGGGGTGGCGGTTAGGTGGTGTTTACTGGTTGATAGGAAAATGCATCTACGTTTTGCA
>Ga0123354_10008518_pt1 | contig 15600 bp, 6 predicted proteins | sample TergutLab28metaG_2_FD_97872 | JGI IMG/M metagenome (GOLD analysis project Ga0123354, IMG submission 97872) | Labiotermes labralis P4 segment gut microbial communities from Petit-Saut dam, French Guiana - Lab288 P4 | ecosystem: Host-associated > Arthropoda: Insects > Digestive system > Gut ...
AATTTAAAGGGTTTACACTTATTCTCACAACCACCCCCCCCCCCCTGGCGTTTTTCCCACCCACCGCCCCCCCCCCCCCCCCCACGCAATGGGAGCTTATCGTTTCCATGACGATCACAACTACAGGGGCTTTGTAATTTTGCTTTGTATAATCAGAGAGGCTTTGGAATTTTGCTTTGTATAATCACAGACACACATTATGCTTCCCACATTTATCACGAACCCTAGTCTTCACCCCACTTTCCTTTGATCAGTCTGGACATATTACCTGCCCTTATCTTTCCAAACAGTTTTTGTAATCTCAGATGACGTCCGAAAGCAAACAATAAACTTGTTACATGCTGTTGTGCTGCAGCGTGATACTCAGTGGGATTTGAGTTTAATATTTCAGGAATTAAAAACTTACGTGAATTATCTTTTACATGTTATAAATAGCCTACACATTAATATAACCTATTATATATATATATATAGTAATTATTATGTAACATTAATTGAATAATTGTGGTTATATAATTTGATTCTTATAACGGCACACAGGATAAAAAGTTTTGTTTTAATAGTTATGAAATAATGGAGCAACCAACATTCCTACGTGGAGGTATAAAAAACTCAGTCGATACATTTCCTGTATCTAAGGAACCAGATGTTTAGTTACCCTATTTAGTAAAACCGTCATTCAACACTGTCTTGGGCCAGCTAAATCAGGTCTGTGAACTCAGAGTCCCTTTCTTCAAAATAAATACAACAATAATAATAAGTATAATCATTATAATCATCACCACGTAACTTCTCACCTTAAAGCTTTCTGACAAAACACTCTACGCAATTTTATTTGCACATTGTATGCGCTTTGAGATCTTCATTCATATTCCCTAATTCGGTCACACTTGACTATTAATTGACGTATATTGTAACTATTAAAAAAATAATAATTTTGCAATTCTACACTTTCTTTCTTCCTTTTGGACCCAGAATTTCTCCTTCAAATACCTCGAACCTGTACTTCCCCGTACAATGACGAACCAAGATATACACCCACAAATGTGTATAATATTGTAACAATAAATGTAGGGAGATGAAAGACTGTTGTGAGCTGTAGCAAACATTCCTAGGACCTATTACTCGTATGGTCTTAACATGATCATTAAGCTTTTACCGATGCTGCCGAGCAGGCCTTACGTGAATTTGAGTTGTCCAAGCAACTGTTGGATACAATCAGAAAAAGACGAAACTTTAGTAGGTGCTATAAGAAAAACTGATTTAGAATTAAAAAAGAAATATTTATACCTGTACCCACATTTATGCCTCGTACATTAAAATGCATGGCAACGTCAGCCTGAAGCAGCGAGTAATTCAGACCTTGAGATGTTCAGATGATTTTACGAGAGTTTATTATTATTATTATTATTTCCGTTAATCCCTCTTTGGTTGAGGCTACCTACCGACTAACCCTGGGTCTTCACCGTGGTAGCCCTTTCATTACGACACTAAAGTTCCAAATTACATTAACAAAGAATTTAAGAACACATTAAATTCAAGAATGCTGTTAATTCTGAACTGTTTGTCTAAGAGTTCAAAGAATGGAATATATTTACACACATTCCTCGCTTTCCGGGAATTTACGAGTACTTTAAGGATTTTCGCTTTAATGTCCCAACAATAAACTGTACCTGTTTTTCACTTTAAGGACTACTAATTCTCTTACGAACAAATGATCTAGCGGGCAAATTGGTGAATGAATGTGCTCTCAAGTTGCCGCAGATTGTCCGTAAATCGAGGGAATTGTGTGTGTATAATGTTACTAGTTACTTCGTATGGGTGAAGTTTGTCTCGTCGTAGGAAAAAGAGGTTACTTTGAGAATGCTGTCAAAATGGCGCATAGAAGAATGCTTCGTTCTAACAGATATGGAACAAAGGGAGGCTGGGGAATCCTCTCTGGTTTTTAATCATGGGAAATTATTAGTACGGTGATGAAATCAAGAAAGATACTACGTGTAGCACGAATGAATGTGATGAGAAATACACAGAAAATAGAACAGGATCCAGCGCCACATCCTTGTGAGGACGCTAATGAACTTTCGGTTTCCGTAAAGGACTGCAATTCCTTGATAGCTAAACGAATTTTAGATTAATTAGGATAAACTGGGATTAATGCTGTACTGAGTTACGTAACTAGAATTCATAATTTTATTATTCTGGGTTTCAAATACTCCTCGAAACAGCAAGTACCATTAATGAAAACATTTTCCGGAAACAACATTCCTGTTATAAACACACAGTGATATAGAAAGGCTGCAACCGGCATATCCCGTGGCGTGGTAAACAGAATTCGCCAAGTGCAGTTTACTTCCCAAATGTCGCGCGGTTTTACCTTATACGCTAAATGTAATTTCATTTGCGCGCATAAGGAGGTACATCCTTCCCTACGCCGATTTTAATGAAACATAAAAATGCCCAGAAACTTTAGGCATAAATATGTACATCGATTTTCAAACAAATCGGAAAACGAACGTGGAAAGCACGAATAGAAATTACCTTTCGCCTGTGCAAAATATGGCTTTTGTTACGTAGAATTTTCACGAAACCTATTGTCGCACAATAACTTTTGTGACCACATTCTATACCGAATTTTGTCCTTATCGGAATAAACATTTATAAAATGCGGAAAAAATTATTTACCACCTCAAATAAATTATGTATTTTACTGTATAGATTTTCGCGAAACTCACAAATGCTGAATGGCAATGTGTGTATGTGGAGATATTCTAAATAGAATTTTACCGAAAACGGCCAAGAAAAATTTCTCCCCTAAATGAAACATGACTCTCCCAACCTTTTTTCACAAACACATGTTTCTCTACCTTTTTGCATGAAATCCTACATCAAAATTAATGCCAATCCGAAAAACGCTTTTAGTCGTTGATACCAGGTCGCAGATATTACGAGGAAAGGACGTGGTCTCCACGTAAGGACCTGGATTTTACTTAGTAAGTAGCGTGCGAAAAGAGGTTTTTTTAAATAATATTCCTATATTTTCTGCTAATTCTACTGTATCGCCTAATCATATTTTCACTTCGTCGGTACACTTCGTAACTGTGTTTTCTGTTCACATCAGTATATGTAGAAATTATATTTCCTGTTCTGTCATATCTCGAAATTATATTTTCTGCCTATCTCATGATGTGTCATTTTTATTTTTCTTCTCATTTGTGTGTAAACTGTGTCACAATTGTATGTTTGTTCCTGTCAGTATATCTGGTAATTATATTTGTGGTTTGTGTCATATCTCGAAATTATATTTCATATTCATGTTAGTCTATATTATAATTACATGTTCTTTTTGTGCTCGTATGTTTGTCAATTCCGTTTTTTCTCATTATATCTCAAGCATATTTATTTTGATATCAGTGCATGAGTATGCTATATTTAATTTCACAGTAATCAATTACTATGTTTGTCTCTTTGCCTCTCAGTGGAACAATTTTTCGGACGAATTGCCCTCAGAACAACATCCTTCAACAATTATAACAATTACACTACTCAATATACACAAAACTGTTTGTTCATTTCTTTCGTTTAGCCGTTTGAATTATTCAGGTTTTTGTTTTCTCTGTTATGACACCATGGTAATTTGATAAAGTAGTTACGTCCACTGTCGCTTCAGAGACAACTACTGACTTCATCTTCCATCTGATTAGAATTTATGAAGCTCTTTCTGAAAAGAACAGCCAGTACTTTCATCTCCACAAGTGACATGCCAATTGTGCACAGATTAATCACGTGTATATATCAGGTTTACGCATTAAACGGTGCCGTCTTTCTAATATGGAAGGCCATTTTTGACCAGTTTTGATTCACTTTTTTTTTGTGCGTAGATCCAATTAGCCATTGCCACTTACGTGTGCCTGATTTCAGGAACCGCGCTGCTGCCCAGGAACGTCGCAAGATGGTTGTTGTCGTCAGTGTGATCGCCGCCATCATCTTCCTCACTGCTGTGCTTCTTATTGTCATAACCTTGCATATGTCACAGAATTCAAACTCGAAATGTAAGTGCAGTCAATTTTAGTGACATTGTCTCTTATTTTTGGTTTTGCTTAGACAAATAAATGCAAACAAAACACCAAACACCAAGGAGAACATATTTTCTGCGTTGTGAAATACGTTGTTGGTTTCTCGTCAACGTTGAACTTACCTAGAACGTCAAACAGCTTTCCTGTCGATGTTGAAATTGATGTTTTTTGTAATACTGCCTTCTTGGTTTGTAGTTCTTACAAGAATCCGTGCCCCTTAAACTAGGTTCTTGCCGAGCAAAGATTCCTTACCTATGGCTAATAATTGTTTTAACCGACTGTGCGCCCCCTGATGATTGGCCAGTGGGCACCGATACATGTAGGAGTTTATGTACATTAAAACATTATTGTAATTATAAGGAAGTGTGTGCATATTGTTGGTTTATATTGCAACAGTTTTATCATAATGCACGGAATGGAAAATGTAAAATTCCTTACGTATACATATACCTATTTATCTTAACAATATTTCGTCTTCGGTCCAATAATTTTCTTGGTTTCTCAGTCCGTTGATTAACCATTCTGTGTCTATATTAAATGCTGTATGTAAGGAATTCGTACTCTGAATTATTGTACTCGCAAGAAGTAGCTGAATACAATGCTCTTTTGATATGCTGAAGAATGTAGAAACATACTAAAACCATCATATTCTTGTGAACAGTACATATATATTTATGTTTGTTGTTACTTTATGCTTTAATTCCGGTTGAAGGTTGATTTTATGAAAACTTTATATTCTATTTTTTATCACGTGCATAATCCTCAACTCGCATGTAGTGTGCGTTCTTCTGAGAATTGTCATACAAAAGTTGTCTATGTAAATGGTTGATATATTTTTAGCTCACCATAATTTTAAAAGAATAAACAGTTTCTTATGTATCGGAAAGTGATCGTCGTTCGCTGTTCTGTTCTTTATTCAGTCTCTAGATGGAGATAAGAACAGCTATATAGAAAAAAATTTGTAGTTCTCAAACGTTCCGGATATTAAATTTGCTAACGTTAGTATAGAAGCATACTTCATATTTCGGTTCGAATAGATAGATATAAGCCTGTATCCTTCGGGCGTAAGTTCCTCTTAGTAGCCATTTATTTTACTTCCCTGCACAGTAATTGAATTTTCGTGAACTGTGTTGGAAATGAGCTCTAAGGCACAGCGTTGAAATTGATGTATTTATTTAGTGTTTAATTTGCGTCGTACACGAAGCACTATGTAGCATGAAACTGCAACAGAAGAAACAAATTTTTCTTATAATTTCTTGGAGAGTATGTTCGGGAAATCTTGGAAATCTGTTGTAAAATTTACTACAGAATGTTATGTTACAAATAACTTACTCGTCTGTAATTTCAAATAATCCGCAAGGTTTAGAATTAGAAGAGACTTTTAGTTGTACTGAGGAATTAAAAAAGTTGTCAAAATGGTACTCCTCAAGACAAATTCCAGTTTCTGCCACTTCCTAATCAAGATAATGGAGAGTGACACACACTGTTTTTTCGTTTCTAACGGATGTGAACTCTTGCTGTGGAATTTACATAACGTAACCCAATTTTAGTCACTTAACATTGTAGGAAAACCGAAATTGAGTAGTCGTAGCTTGGATGAAATATTGTACTTAGTAAATGAGTCGCTGAGGGCCACTGGAGTTGAACAGTGCTGATTCAGCTGCAGACTAACATCCTTGTCTCGCATCCGATCCTTGACGCGGAAAATGCTTGTGTGACAATTACTTTATGACTGTGCTGTTCATTCTTCAGTGAATTTTCTATCCTTACTCTGTTTCCAGTCCTTGTGATTTTATGCATATCCAGGGAAAGAAACAAAATAAGGTTGAAAAGAATATTATATTCGACAAAGGTAGGATAGGACTAAAGAAGATATCAACAACATAAATTTGTAAGAACAGAGAGGTGGGTCATAGTCATTTTATCATGTAATCCTTACACCACCTGAACCCTATTAAATTTATGACGTAGACTTTAATGTGTGTATGTCTATACAGGTGTTTGTATATCCCTTACTATATTTGCGATGCCACCTGGTGCACAAAGGAATCTAAAAGGAAATGCAACTCCTTCGCAGAAGTGACACGGATTTTAATTGAAGATAGTTACACACAATTCTATATCCATTTCTGGATACCACTAGACGAAAAATCGGTAGTTGTGGTGGTTATTGTGGCAGTGTGTTGGATTGAACGTAATTATTTGGAATATCTGATGAATCTATTTTTAAACTGGTAGGTCGTCGACGGGGCCATTTATAACCAATGAGAAAGCTAAGATAATGTAGTAATTAACAAATAAAGCTGTAAATGAGGATTATAAAAAGGAATTTGTTATATATACATACCAGTAAAATTAATCAAGAATAAGTATTGTTACATAAACTTTAATTCCATAATCTGGCAAGGTCAGCAAGTTAACTTTGTTAGCTGAAGATACAGGATTATAGTAAAAAAAAATGACAGCAAAAGATCAAAAGCATCGGTAAAATTCAGTCATACACAACTATTAAATTAGCAGAAAACCAATTTTTAGTATTAACTTGAATAAAGTAAACAATTTTATGTAATAATGTAAAATACTTTCATAGAATTATTTTAAAATAATGGTCCATCACCTTAAGAGCACTTCTCAAAGCTTCTAGTGGCAACGCTATCTCCATAGCAATGGTGGTATTACTATCGCCAGAGTAATAGCGACAACACTATCCCTGAAAACACTACCCCCCGAGCGAAAACTGCCTGATTAGGTCATTGCAATGTATATCTTGTATTTAAACCTCGACGGACGTATATAGGTTAGCCACTGCATACATTTCACCTTGTTGCGTACCTTCATTCTGCTTCGTACATGGTAATGATTCCGCAAGGGATTTGAATATGTTGCAGGTTTAGTTAGTTCTACTTTCGCTCAGCCATGTTTCGTCATGTAGGCTGAGGGTTTAGAGAGGTGGGTGAATCGTTGACGTTATGTTGCAGTTTGAAGCAGATGTAATAAGGTGGATGAAGTTTATATTGATTCTGAGATACACACGAAAGTCGGGATGAACTTATATAAAACCCATGTCCTTCTGGCGAAGCACGGTCCAATATGTGACAACACAAAGGCGATATTGCTTTCTTCATTGTCCTTTTTCCCATGTGGGATATCCTATTTAATGCGAATGGGCCAATGCGTAGTTTGAAAGACGTAAAGCCAAAACTGCTCAATATCTCTTATTAACTTCGAAATTACTCTACACTTTGCTCTTTTATATTTTTTTGCGATTATATTGGTAAAGAGTTAGGTTAGGTTCCATTGTCGCTCTTTTTAAAGTTTTGATGCATATTTTGTTTGTTTCATGAGGCTATAGAGTTTAGGGAGACATGAGTGTCCGAAAGAAGAAAATCAACAATGAAGTGAGAGATCAAGTAGTCATACTTTTTTTAACTTATCTTGAAATGTTACTGGTGAGATCTAAAATGGTGAAAAATTCTTGTTAGAATAGCCGATTATGTTGTTAGTGTCAGACGTTTGTAAGACCGATATTAATTTATGAGCGTCGTCTCTTCACTTCTTGAGGACTAATGTGCAACTGGAGCCTTTAAAGTTGCGGTACGTTTTGCTGTACCTTTTCACATTATGGCACTGCTGTATTTCCTAATCTCACACAGAACCTGACGTGAACTTCATGTTACGGCAGTTACACATTTGGCTTAATAATAAAGTATGAATAAAAACTATTCAAAAATGTTCGACTCACGCTTTCTTGTTTCTAAGTAGAGTAGCCAAGTGGCGATGAACCAAGTTGGCAGACACAATTTCTCATTTTAAACATGCACAATAGCGCTGTAGAAAACAGATGCAAATTGTAGTGGGAATGTGTTTATAGTGCAATGTTTACTGTCTTGCTGGAAAAAAGGCTTTCTAGAGTCAAAACACATAAAATCGAGTGCAAAGGAAACAGTTGCATGTTTTATGTAAGATGCTGCATGGTTTAAGTAATCCGAAGCAGTGTAGTGTAGAATTTCTTGTACTACTTCCTGTTAACCTTGTATGTTCCAGGAATGAATCCACAAGATACGGACTACTGATAATTGCATTGCCCTCTTATACTGCCTAAATAATTTAATTTGCAGTATATGGGGTGTTAATAGATTTTGGATGACTCCTTTTTGTAGAAGAGGAAAGTAATCGCAATTTAGTGACACATTTGTTCCAGACATTTATCAACAAATTTCAGTCTACAGTAAAACAGCTCAACTCATATAATATTAAATAGTGTACTTCAGCACAACCACTTTATTACTCAAGGTAATTATAAGGCTACATGTTTCGACTATAGATTTGTCATCCTCAGTACTTTTTTGTCTATTGTGTCACAAGATGCTATCCTCACTATGGGATCTCATCGTGTTTACATCCAAAGTGTGCATAGCATCTTGTGACACAGTTGACAAAATAGGCCTGAGGATGGCAAATCTATAGTCGAAACATGTAGCCTTATGATTACCTTGAGTAATAAAGTGATTGTGCTGACTTACACCATTTAATATTATATTACGTTAATAGCACATCGTGGTGCTTCCATTCAAAAAAAAACTCAACTCATATTCACATATAGTGGGATGTAAGAACGTGTACTTAGCCTACAACAGGCAGCAACGAAATGCGATTTCAGAATATATTTAGGGCTCACATGTAATAAAATTACGTCACTTGACACTATAAGTACGCGTGTATTGAAAGAATTCTTGATCCGTGAAGCACAATTTAGGGATCAGAAACATGAGGAACTGTAAATTTAAAGTATCACATAGCTCTAAAATTGGACCTAACAAAGTTTTTGGCTAGAAAAATTCTTTCGTAGGTCGCACGGTGCTTGAGATAACAAAATGTGGGAAGTCACTCCCTACTATGATTCGTGCTAGATTTGTAAGATTTTATTACCAGTCACTACTAAATAACAAACTGAGCGCCACTTTTACGTCATACAACTGCAGCTGCGTTTGTGGTGTGCCAGTGTAACCTATATACTGCGCAGAAACTGTTGATGTGTAGGCCATTTTTATTTTTTTGTAGGTAAAATTTCAAGCGCAAAGCTAGAAGCAAGTCTCGTATTCTACGGCGAGAGCGATGACAGATTAAAGGTCGAAGCACAACAAATGCCCTGCCCTTACCACCTCATGTGCGTAGAATAGGCCTGTCCGCCAGCTTCTCTAGGCTAAATGGCGCTGGTTGCTGGTGGGTAAAGTAGGACTGAGGTGATGTGGCTTCAGATGTGTTCCTGGTAATAATGGAGTCAAAATTGAGGCCCTCACAGAAATGAAATTTGAAGTCGTGTAGTTTGTAAATTTCTACAATACTCTAAAGCGTAAGATCCCTGAAGACACAAATCTCACGTATATCGAGTTCTACGAAAATAACCCACTTACAGTTCGTGTTCTACCTCACGAATGCATATTATTCTGAAACAGCTAAGTGAAAGTCACTTTACCATTACGGGACCAAACCACAGAACATCATCCATAATGACAAGACTCTTATAATTAAGTCAGGGTAATTTACAGTTCTATTAATAAATGCCGACAAACGTGGCCTTGTTTTCATTTTGAGGGTTTAGAGTTCCAGCTTTTATGAGGCAATTTGGAACCCTAAACGAAAAAGCGCTGCCATTACTACCGTCCAAAATTAACTTTACCTTACTTTACGGAGTCTCTCATACTATAAATTCTACCCAAATTTCATTACTTTATTTGAAGCACGTCATATTTCTGCGGTTTACACCCTATAGCCTAAAACGTATCAGCTGAAAACAGAGTTTCGTCTGACTAGAATATAGTCACATTCATATTTGGACATGATTCCCTACCATTTTCAAAATTAATTCAATACTGCATAACCTACGCAGCTGAGATGGTGTGTTTTAAACTTCTTTAGAAACAATTATCTCTTTCTGAAAAGAGAGGTTTTAAGTGTAAATATGGAGTTCTTTGCGTGCCTAGTACCACGATAGAAAGCTGTACAGGCGGGGTGAATATTAAGCCCTAAGCATTCTAGATTCTATTCTCGGTAGGTTTGATTTACCAGCTCGAGGTTTGTTCGTGGAGTCTCTGTCCGGGGAAGATTCTGTCAGTACACATGGGATGAGAAAGTGCATGGATTCCGAACAAGTCTGGACGTTAAGTGGATTGAGTGGGGCTTAAGAGGCGCATCAGCTTCTAAGAATGCTTCTTTCGAATCTGTTGAGAGGATCGTGATAAAAATCGATAAGCAACAGTAAAACTAACAAGACGGACACACTGACACATAGCGCCGAATATGCCAGTACGCTGCTAGAAAGATGCTTTTTAATAGGAGATGGTCTACATATTTGTACGTGTGTGTGCTTGCGTGCACGCGCCTTATGGACTAAGTGTATATATTATGTCTTTCGGACACCTTAGTATTTGTTACGTACTTGTGTACAGGTGGCAGGTTTATACCCAAAAACAAAGAAAGAAGGCTTTCCTTAATACTGTTTTACTGGAGAAAGACGTGGAAAGATAAAGGGGAGGAAGGAACTGCGTGAATGTTGAAGATATGAAATAAATGATTTTCCTTTTAATTTGAACCGGCGTCTTAGGACTGCAGTATTAAATATCAGTGACAAGCAGCAATCCTGAGAAAGTAATGTGGGTGCCTGACGTTTACAATTTGTAAAAATACGTAGTATATATATATATAATTACTAGTAGAAACTGTAAATAATTACGTATTTGCGCTAGTCGCTGTGTAAATATGGCAGCACAGAGTGTGTGCCTGAGCACGAAACCCCCTCACAGAATATACAGACTCCCCATACAATCTACAAACTCCCACATAGAATCTGCAAACCCATTCACAAAATCTACAAACCCACTCATAGAATCTACAAACCCTCTCGTAGAACCTACAAACATAATCATGAAATCTACAAACCCACTCATAGAATCTACAAACCCACTCACAGAATCTTCCAACCCTCATAGAATCTACAATCCCCTTATAGAACCTACAAACTAAACCATAGCGTCTGTAAACCCCATAGAATCTACAAACCCACTCATAGAATCTACAAACCCACTCATAGAATCTACAACCCCCATAGAATCTTCATACCCCATAGAATCTGCAAACTTACTCATAGAATCTCATTGACAGAATCTGTTATATAAGTAAATCACAGCATTTTAGAGCAGCTGCTTTAGATGAACTCCAACTGTCATACACGACTGGCCCTTCGGGAACGAATAATTGACACTGTCTGAAGTTATTGCCTCTAAATTGCTGATAATTAGCGCCTGATAATTTCCTTAAGTTCGTCTTGTGTGTGTATGTGGATGTCTGCCGCCCGATAGGTTTACCTGCTATTCTGATTATTTATGTGGCCATTTAAGTAATCTCAGCTGTAAATTAATTTCGTTATGGACCGTCTTCAACAGAAGACAGTGTTCCACAGACCCACTTACAAAAACACACTGTCTTAAGAAAATTTTGAATTTTCGCACAGCTGCAAATTTTTAAGGCGCCAAAGAAGATATTTTATGCTTGTTTGTACAGATTAATTTGATACACAGATTTTTCAAGGTAAGGGCCTTAAAAGTTTTGTGGACATGATTTTATGGTACTCTCTCTAACACTATTTAATATCTATCCGAAAAAAAACGCATAGTGATTGTCATAGCTTCTTTCTTGCTAAGGAAACTTTTGTTCGAAATTTGTTCTTGAGCGCAATAAATGTTGGTTTATAAGGAGCTGATACCCCAGGAAATCTACTTCTACACATAACTTTCCTAACACATATATCATACGATTTCATTCTTACATAGGTTTCTACCGCAAAGTGAAAAAACAGTGATCCACATCACATTAAAAAGCCTCCGTTTTGCACTGTACGGATATTTACCTGCAACGAACAAAATTTACGTCTGTTACACCTAGGAAATGAAACTGGGCTGTCAGTACGCATTCAGTGATGCATATTAACAGAACGTGCGGCTGCCAACTGCTAGGAATGTGTTATACAGCAACTGATAGCAGAGCTGACTGCGTGACTTTAGCTTTGAGGTGTTCGTATAGCCTACGACAGGCCTGCTCAACCCTTACGTCGCGCAGACAACTTCGGCAAAATTGGTTTGAATGCGAGCAACATGAAATTAAAAACACAGAATGCAGAACAGCTAGGGTGCGAATGTTTTTAGCACGTTTTTACAAAATGAATTAGTAATGTAACGTAATGTACACCTTCTGAAAGAAACAGCTTGTAAGTTTGAAAACTTGCTTCCGTCGCTTAGCTCGGTTTTGCTAGGGAAAGGGTTAAAAAGCATTTTCTTATGCCACCAGTCCCCGCGGGCAACATAGCGCTCTTTTACGGACCATATTTTACCCACGAGCTACAGGATGAGCAGGACCGGCCTATGCATACACGCATATACGAAAGCAGGTGTCAGAGGTTCTTCATTGAGCTTCCTGTTCTTTTTCGTACTTTATTTTAGCCTCTGTGTAGTATTATTGTAGGAGAATGTTGGTTACGTGTTGCGCATTGGAATGTGCATAGTTGAAAAAAGTGGATACGGAAGCGTTTATTTGGATTGCTGAAATATTTTGAAAACCCGCAACAATTCGACAAATGAATTGCATTAATGTCTTTAAAATGTCGGGCGGCCTCTTTTGGCACATCTAATATGGTACATTAATAGCAGTCAAACTACAAATATTAAGCTGTATCATCATCATCATCAGCAGCAGCACGACATAAACCATTCCAAGTTTGTTGCGTCTTCATGGGTGTTGGTCTGTCCGTCTTTTCCTTGGTCGACCTACGTCTCTTTTGCCAATTTGTTTTCACACACTAACTTGGAAATGCGTGTATTGGTCTTTCTTCAATAATGCTGAACCACATGCATCTATAATCCATAATATTTCCATTAAAACTACATATAATTAATTCTAATCTTAGTCTTCTTTTTTTAATAATATGTATCCTGCATCTGACCTCCAAATCTTTATCTGTGCCATCTCAGTTCCTCTTTCAAGCTCTTTCAACAAAATCTGAACCTCACACCCGTGTAATGACGTTGGTGCCCACACTATGTGACATCATTTCTATAATGCTTCCTTATTACTTTATGTATGTGTCGAATTGTTCCACGTGCTGTACAAAATTTTTGGCTTATGTACACCATTACTATTTATACGATACACTAACCCTTTATAGTTCATTTCTTTTATTTATTCAGTTACTTTTTCCAAATATTATTTTCGCTGCCATGTGCTCACTGATTTTCAAACCCATCTTTTTTTTTAAAGTAAAAAGCTTAAAGTTGTTCTTGTTACAAATTACATCGAATGTTCATAATGCCCACTGGAGGACACGTCTGTTTCTGCAATAACTGCCTAATCAACAGCAAATAAAACGGCTTAGAATATTATGATTTGTTCGAAAGTGATTTCTTCATTGACGCAGTTTGTCACTTTCTTATAATATTTAAATTAAATGGCGCTAATTATAGTGGACACCCCACTTTCACTCCCTGGTTTATTTCTATTGATTCTTCTTTTTACATATTTTTCCTTACGTGCTGCAATATTCGTATACAGATGTACGATTTTTAATACTATTATTAAGTGCTTTGCAAAACCTTTGTCAATCATTATTTGGCCAAGTCAGTTACTTTTAATTTAATCGAAGGTTTTTTCATAGTCTAAAGAAAGAAACTAGATTCGGCAAGTTTAATATCCTGTGTTTGTCATTTAGTTGATTAATAATGAAGGCAAATCTTCAGTCAGAATTACAAATTGATTTTTGCTTCTGCTTCTAAAAGTAATTTTGTAACGAAATTCTGTCGGAGTCTAAGGAATGTAACAACTGGAAAAAACATCTAGACTTCGTATTATGAATTACTGTGTAATGGAACTAGAAATTTGCTTATTTCGTTTTTAACAAAATTTAAATTTAATTTTTAAAATGATTGCACTCCATATTTCAGTACTTTTGCGTATTTACGAATTTGAAGAAAATCAGATGGACTTATTTCATAGACAACCTTGTTAGAAGTTGATTCAGAATTTACAGGACTGCAACAGACTCGTAAAATATAATGACATGCATTTTTTCAGTTTGATCTGGTGAAGTAATAATAAGCTTCAGTGCAAATGTAATGAGGTGGAACACAAAGAAAAGGTCAGGGGTTCACTGAGATAATGAATGAAACTCTAGCGTCCTGAGCGAGAAGATATTAGACAATGAAGGTATTTCAAAACGAAGAGAATAGATGGGATTTGTACGTCTTTGTCTTCACCTCTTCTTCCCTTTGTCCGTAGCCGTGGCGTATGTTATGATAAAAAGAGAAGGAAATGTACTTAGTTGAAGGGACTAAACGTGTCGAAATTTAATATTCCTTGTTTAACACTTAAGCATCATCATTTACTCTCATCTGTCTCTCTTCCTTCGACCTATCTAGACAACTCTACTCATTCATCCATCGTCCGTCCGTCTGTCTGTCCATCTTACCATGCGTCCTTCCATGCATCAATCTCTTATCTTTCTATCCGCCGACCCAACCATTCATTCTTCCTCCATCCATCTACCTACCCCACCCAAACGTGATGTCTGTAATCTTCAAGCTTCAAGTCAACGGCTGATATACCTTCAGTCATGTGACTTGACGTGGGTAGTTCACAGCGTCATTTTCTTCAAACACAGGTGACTAACATCGGAGCACCTTTCTTTCGTGAGAGTAGTCGTAGGCCTAGCCCAAATGAATCCGTAGACAGCATTGGCAATAGACAGTCCAAGTGACGTCCGCTCCGCCCCGTCCTGCTTAACGACGGAACCTCGAGCATGAGTACTGTAGATCGGGCGGCAGTTTCCATCGGTCGTTATGAGGCAGTGCGGCTATGAGCGGATCCGCGTTCGGCTGGACGCGCTATTATTAAAACTACCGATATGTGACCGGGCCCGGTCCAATTGGGCCAGCTGCACGGTAGAAGAGCAGACAGATCGCGTCATGGACTTTGGGTTACTCTTCTGCTGCATTGATAAAGTGCCCAGTATAGTTAATTTTTCTTTAACAGTCATTTGAGCTGACAGGTTTTAGATTTAAAAATTATATTACATAAAGAACTGGCCATTGTCTTTTCTGGTTCCTTATTACCTTTTTTTTATTAACTTTTGATAAAGACAGCCGAAACTTTGAAGTTGTGTTAACATAAATTTGAAGAAAGGAATTATGAACTTTGTTTTATTTAAGTATATAAATTTGTACGCACATATATACAGCTTGGTACACTTAGACCGTTCGTTCAATTTATTGCGCCGCTCAGGCAGAAGCGGCTGATGCAATTGACGTCTATGTGGAGCGTAAAGTTACGAATTGATAGGGAATTGGGTAAACTCTTGGCTTAACACAGCACAAACGAAACATGAAGACATTGCAGAGGGGTGGCAGAAATGCCCATCTTTGTTGTTGTTGGTGTTGTTGTTGTTGTTGTGGTGGTGGTGGTGGTGGTGGTCGTGGTGGTGGTG
>Ga0123354_10008520_pt1 | contig 15600 bp, 10 predicted proteins | sample TergutLab28metaG_2_FD_97872 | JGI IMG/M metagenome (GOLD analysis project Ga0123354, IMG submission 97872) | Labiotermes labralis P4 segment gut microbial communities from Petit-Saut dam, French Guiana - Lab288 P4 | ecosystem: Host-associated > Arthropoda: Insects > Digestive system > Gut ...
CGGGAAACTCCTGTTAAAAAATAAGTTCTGAAAAAAAAGAAAGGCCATGGCATGTGGTTGAGCCCACATGAAACTCCTGTTCGACCTGGAGCTGGTCAATTTTTGAGCGCTTCATTGCACCGAACAACAAAAAAGGCGGGGATTGTGCCCCGCCTTGTGTCAATACGTCAACCCCATCCGGTCCCGCGCCAAGTCTAGGGTCGCCGTGGCCCTGGCCCTGGCCTTATCCGCGCCCTTGGCCAGCACCTGGCGCAGGTAGTCGGAGTTGTCCAGCAATTCCTTCTTTTTGGCCCTGGCCCCGGCGAAATAGTCGTTGATCAATGCGAATAAATCCTGTTTGAGATAGCCGTAGGCAGCGCCGCCGTTGACATACAGTTCATGCACCTCGCGCATCTTCTCCGGCGGCGCGAACAGCTTGAGCAGGGCGTAGAGGTTGCATGCGTCTGGATTTTTTGGATCTTCGACCGCGGTGGCGTCGGTCTGGATGAGCATCACCCGCTTGCGCAGTTGTTTTTCATCCAGGAAAATAGGGATGGTGTTGTCGTAGGATTTGGACATTTTCTGGCCGTCGATGCCGGGCACAATGGCCGTGCTTTCGCTGATTTCCGGCTCCGGCAGCACAAAGGTTTCGCCATAGGCGTTGTTGAAGCGGATGGCGATGTCCCGCGCCACCTCGACGTGCTGTTTCTGGTCCTTGCCCACTGGCACCACCTGCGACTGGTAGAGCAGGATGTCGGCGGCCATCAGCACCGGATAGGAAAACAGGCCATGGCTGGCCGGAATGTTCTTGGCCACCTTGTCCTTGTAGGCATGGCATCGTTCGAGCAGCCCCATGGGGGTGAGAATGGACAGCAGCCAGGTCAGTTCGCACACCTCCGGCACATCCGACTGCACCCAGAAAGTGCAACGGTCCGGATCGAGTCCCAGGGCCAGAAAATCGGCGGCGGCCTCAAGGGTGCCCTGACGGAGCCGGTCGCGGTCCTGAACCGAGGTCAGGGCGTGGAGGTCGACGATAAACACGAACAGATCCGCCGATTCCATGTGATGGATCATGGGCTGCATCATGCCGAAGTAGTTGCCGATATGCAATTTCCCCGAGGGTTGGATGCCTGAAAGTACTCGTTTCATTGGATGTCCTGCTAGAAGGTGGGGTTGGAAAGAATTCTCAACAGCGGGCGGCATTTTGCCGCCCGTTTCCGCTTTCGGTGAGTGACGCGCTCATCCATAACGCAAATGCAAAAAAATGGGAGCATGGAATCAACCGTGCTCCCTGATCAGTTCCCGTCCGCAGCAGACAGGCGGCTCTTTTTATTTTACTTCACTTCCTCGAAGTCGGCGTCGACCACATCGTCGTCATCCTTGCGCTTGCTGCCCGCCGCTCCGCCCGCAGCGGCGCCGCCAGCTGCGCCAGCGCCCGCGCCGCCGTCACCGCCCTGGTTCTTGGCCTGAGCGTACATCAGCTCGGCCAACTTGTGCGAAGCCTGGGTCAGCGCCTCGGTGGCGCTCTTGATGGCCTGGATATCTTCCGTCGCCATGGCCTTCTTGAGGTTTTCAATCTCCCTTTCCACGTTGCCCTTGGTTTCGGCATCCACCTTGTCGCCCAATTCCTTGAGGCTCTTGGTGGTCATGTGGATCATGGAATCGGCGTTGTTCTTGGCCTCGACCAGCTCCTTGCGTTTTTTATCTTCCTCGGCATGGAGTTCGGCATCTTTCTTCATCCGTTCGATCTCGGCCTCGGACAAGCCAGATGAGGCGGTGATCCGGATCGACTGTTCCTTGCTGGTGCCCAAATCCTTGGCGGAAACGTGGAGGATGCCGTTAGCATCGAGGTCGAAGGTGACGTCGATCTGCGGCACGCCTCGCGGCGCTGGAGGAATATCGGCCAATTCGAAGCGACCGATGGTCTTGTTGTTGGCCGCCATCTCGCGCTCGCCTTGGAGCACGTGGATGGAAACCGCCGGCTGGTTGTCGGCCGCGGTGGAAAAGACCTGGCTTTTCTTGGTGGGCACGGTGGTGTTCTTCTCGATCAGCTTGGTCATGACGCCGCCCAGGGTCTCGATCCCCAGGGAAAGCGGGGTGACGTCAAGCAGGAGCACATCCTTGACGTCGCCCTTGAGCACGCCGCCTTGGATCGCCGCGCCAACGGCCACCACCTCGTCGGGGTTGACCCCCTTGTGGGGATCCTTGCCGAAGATGGACTTGACCTTTTCCTGCACCTTGGGCATGCGGGTCATGCCGCCCACCAGGATGACCTCGTCGATCTCGGACGGATTCAAGCCGGCGTCCTTGAGCGCCGTGCGGCAGGGGCCCTCGCAGCGGTCGATCAAATCTTCCACCAGGGCCTCGAGTTTGGCCCGGCTCAGCTTCATGTTGAGATGTTTCGGGCCGGATGCGTCGGCGGTAATGAAGGGCAGGTTGATGTCGGTCTCCATGGCGGACGACAACTCCTTCTTGGCCTTCTCCCCCTCTTCCTTCAACCGTTGCAGGGCCATCTTGTCGTTGCGCAGGTCAACGCCCTGATCGCGCTTGAACTCGTCCGCCAGCCAGTTGACGATGCGCATGTCGAAATCTTCGCCACCGAGGAAGGTGTCGCCATTGGTCGACTTCACCTCGAACACCCCGTCGCCGATCTCAAGGATGGAGATATCGAAAGTACCGCCGCCGAGGTCGAACACCGCGATCTTCTCCTCGCCTTTTTTGTCCAGACCGTAAGCAAGGGAGGCGGCGGTCGGCTCATTAATGATCCGCTGCACGTTGAGGCCGGCAATCTTGCCCGCATCCTTGGTGGCCTGACGCTGAGCATCGTTGAAATAGGCGGGCACGGTGACCACCGCGTCGGTGACCGTTTCACCCAGGTACTCCTCGGCGGTCTGCTTCATCTTGCCCAAAATCATGGCCGAAATCTCGGCGGAGGTATACTTCTTGCCGCCGACCTCGACCACGACATCGCCGCCAGGCCCTTCGACAATGGAGAACGGGCTGACGCCGATCGACTTCTTCACTTCCGGGTCGCTGAATTTCCGGCCGATCAGCCGTTTAATGGCGAACAAGGTGCGGGTGGGATTGGTGACCGCCTGCCGCTTGGCAATCTGGCCGACCAACCGTTCGCCGCTGTCGGTAAAGGCCACAATCGACGGAGTGGTCCTATTCCCCTCGCTATTTTCAATGACCTTGGGGTCACCGCCTTCCATGATGGCCACACATGAGTTGGTGGTCCCCAAATCAATTCCAATTATTCTCCCCATGATTCTCCTCTCCTGTCCTTATTCCCGGCCATGCGGCCTGATCAATCGTTCAAAAATGTATGACGCCTCTACTGTGTTCTGCGACTGGACCGGTCAAGCCGATTTTTTCGGACCACTGGACACCACCACCTGGGCGTGGCGCAATATCCTGTCCTTGAAACGGTAACCTCGGAGGAACTCCCGCAGGACATGGTTGGCGGCCACATCGCCGCTGGCCTCCATGGTCAGGGCGTCGTGCTCGTCGGGATTGAAGGGCATCCCAATTGCCTCCAGGGATTCCACTCCGAACCGTTCCAAGGTGGCGACCAGTCCCTTGCGGGTCAACTCCACGCCTTGCACCATGGCCTGCAATTTCTTGCCTTCGTCTTCGGCGGCAGCGCTTCCCTGCTCGATGGCCCGATCAAGATTGTCCACGGTGGTCAGCAGATCACGGAGAATGTTCTCGCCCTCATATTTGAGCTGTTTGCTTTTCTCGCGTTCCATCCGCTTCTTGAAATTGTCGAATTCCGCAGCGATTCGCATCATCTGGTCGCGGGTGTCCGCCAAGTCCCGTTGCAAAACCTCGGTTTCGCTTTCCTGGCTCGTTTCGGCCTCTTCGACAGTCACCGCCTCATCCGGATTTTCAACCGTGTCCGACTCGCCCCGTTTGCCGGCGAGTTCCTTCTCTTTCTCCTCGTCTGCCACCTCTCCTCTCCTTGTCCCTGTTGTTTCCGTCGCGGTATCCTTCAGACCCGTCCCGAGGCGCGGCGCGCCCCAGCGCGCCCCCGGTCCAGGCCGGCCAAATCTGGTGCCAACAATAAGTATGGCAAAATCCAGTGTCAAGGGAATGAAGGGGAAGTTACGGGAGGAAAACAGCGCGATAACTATGAAGAATAACGGGGGAAACAGGAGGGGATATCTGCAAAAAAAAAGCCCTGGACGCCATAGGCGGCCAGGGCAGTGAGCAGAGGAAAGACAGGGAATCAGTGATGGCCGCAGACCGGGCACGATGCGATATATTGCCGGATGCCGCTGGCGATGGTGTTGAAGATCTCGACGAAATCCTCCTCGTTTTTCTCCAGCAAAGTGACGCGGAACCCTTGGAGCTCGGTGGCGAAGGAGGACAGCGGCACCACGCAGATGCCAGTTGCGGCCAGCAGGTAATAGACAAACCGTTTGTCCGGCTGAATGTTCGAACCTGACACCAACTGTTCCACGGTTTCGCTGACCTCGTCGTTGCCGATGGGCAGGGTCTGCTGGTGGTTGAGCACCCCTTCCTCGAAGACCGCGCTCATGTAAAAGGCGCCGTTGCTGCGGTTGACCAAAAGTCCCTTGACGTTTTTCAGGATGTCGTAGGCCAGGTTGGAATACCGCTCATAGCGTTTGATCCGGCTTTGCAGATGTTCCTTGTATTGATGGTGCTGCTTGATCCTGGGCAGGACGGCCTGCGGCAAAGTGGTCGAGCACACCTCGAGCATCTTGGCGTTGAGGATCGACTGGACGTAGGTGGCGAACATGGGATCGCGGCGGCGGTTGTACACCTCGATCCAACCGCAGCGGCTTCCCGGCCAGGGCATCTCCTTAGAGATGCCGCGCATGCAGATCGCCGACACCTTGTTGCCGATCACTGTGCACAGCGGCGCCGAGGTCGTGCCGTTGTAGGTCATGTTCTGGTAGATCTCGTCGCAGACGATGAACAGGTCGTTTTTCTCGCAGATCTCGACGATGGCCCGCATGACGTCGGCCGGGTAGACCGCCCCGGTCGGGTTGTCGGGGTTGATCACCAGGATGCCGGCAACCGCCGGGTTGTATTTGATGTGGTTTTCAATGTCCTCGAGGTCCGGATACCAGAGATGGTTAGGATCAAGGATATAGGTCACCGGCTGGTCGCTGGCGTGGGCAGCCTCGGCCGAGCTGTGGGTGGTGTAGCTCGGGGTGGGCACGAGGATGCGGGCGGTGGGCTTGAGCAAGCCGTACACTTTGGAAATCGCGTCGCCCAGGCCGTTGAAGAAAATAACGTCGTCGGCATCGATCTGCGCTCCACCGCGGCTGTTGGTGGTGGCGGCCACGTACTCCCTGGCCGCCAGCAGCCCCTTGGTCGGGCTGTAGCCGTAGGTGGCGTCCTCGTGGACCGCCTCGGCCACGATATCCTTCATCCAGTCCGGCACCTGTTCGCCTTTGGCGATCGGGTCGCCGATATTCTCCCAGTTGACCTGGACACCCATTTTCTGGAGTTTTTCGCCAACAGAGACAATATTGCGGATCTCGTAATTCAGCTCACCCGCGCCAATGTGTAAAATATCCGTACGCATACCGAGTTACCGGTCAGAATTCGATTGATTTGCTGGAGACGAGGAAATCATCCCCTGCACCTGTCGCCACAGTTATTGGGAGTGATGATCACCATTCCCTCACAGAAAATAGGGAAGTATTTTTACCACAGGAAGAGGGACTGTGTCAATCACCCTTTACAGAAAAGCGCAGCAGGTCGGCCGTTTGCCGGGCGGTGAGCGACGGCGAGCAAAGCGGCCCCTGGAACAGATCGCAGCCATGGGCACGAAGAAAGGCAAGCTGCCGTTCGTGCTTGACGCCATCGGCCAGCACGGTCAGATCAACTGCATGGCCTAGGGCGATGACCGCTGCGGCCAGGTCGCCGTTGCCGCCCTCTTCGGCAAAGTCGGCCAACAGGTCGCCATGGATGGTTATCCGGCCGATTCGGAGCTGCCGCAGGCTGGGCAGCGGACAGTGCTCGATCCCACAACCGTCCACTGACAGTTTCAGGCCCAACCCCCACAACCGTTTCAACAGTTCCTGGGTCTGGCTGGTGGCATGGACCAGCGGCCGTTCCTTGACCTCGATGACGAGCAGATGGGGGGGCAGAGCCGTGGCGGCCAGGATACGTTCGAACTCGGAGAGACAATCGGTGCGCAGCAGTTGGCAGGAGGCCAGGGGAAAGGTGACCGGGACGCAGCTCAGCCCCTGGTCGCGCCAGGCGCGCAGATCGCTCTCCACCTTCGCCAACAGCCAGCGGCTGACTCCGGCCAACATGCCGCATTCATCGGCCGCGTCCAGGAAACCCTCCGACTGCAACAACCCCATTTCCGGATGATTCCAGGAGAGGCACGCCTTCAGCCCGGCCAATCGGCCGCTTGCCACTGCACATTGGGGCAGATAGTCCAGGCGCAGGCTATCTGCGGCCAGGGCTTCCGCAAATTGCCGCTCATCGAGTTGCGGCTGCCGGCTTTGCAGGCCCATGTTGCGCCGGTAGAACTGGAAATTGCTCCGCCCGCTCTCCTTGGCCGCGTACAAGGCGACATCGGCGCATTTGATCATGCCCTCCAGTTCGAACGAATCCTCGGGAAACAGGGCGATGCCGACACTGGCCGCGATTAAGAGTTCATGCCTGTTGACGCAGATGGGCGCGGTCAGGGCCGCCATGGTTTTTTCGGCGACCACGGCCGCATCCTCCCGGCTGTTCACCGCCTCAAGCACAAAGACGAATTCGTCGCCCCCCAGCCGGGCAACGGTGTCCGACTGGCGGCATTGGCACTGCAGGCGCGCCGCGACCTCTACCAGCAGGTCATCGCCCACATCGTGACCCAAGGTGTCGTTGATGACCTTGAACTTGTCGAGATCGAGGAAAAGAACGGCAACCTTAGTCCGGTTGCGCTCCGCCTTGTTGAGCGCCTGGGTCAACCGGTCCCGGAAGAGCAGCCGGTTGGGCAGACCAGTGAGGGTGTCGTGATGCGCCAGCCGGTAGAGGTGCGACTGGCTGGCGCGCAGCTCCTGCTCGATGCGCAGCCGGTCGGTAACGTCCCGCGCCACTTCGATGATGCCGCACAGCCTGCCCGCGCCATCCTTAAGCGGCGAGACCTCGAGTTCAAAGGTGTTGAGGATGCCGTTGCCGTGGAAGGAATGGTGCAGGAGCTTGGCCGGCCGCCCTTGCTCGACCACTGTCCGGACCGGACAGGGAAAAGCCAGGTCATTGCAGGGGGCGTCGGCGCCGCAGAACAACTGGTGACACTTCTTGCCTGCAAGGCTGCCGGTCTCGCCGCTGCAGCGCACCAGCCGGGCCGCCGCCCGGTTGATCAGCAGCAGGTTGTAGTCAAGATCGATGACCATGACCGGATCGCCGGCGCTGTCGATCACGGTCTGGAGAAAATTGCGTTCCACATCCACGGCGTCGTGCAGTTGCCGCTGCACCTCGGCCAGGGCCTGCGCCTGCCGCTTTTGCAGGGTAATGTTCTGATGGGTGCCGGTCATGCGCACCGGCATGTTGTTTTCGTCCCGTTCCATCACCCGGCCACGGTCAAGAAACCACGATGTCCCGCCGTCCGGCTCCATCACCCGGTATTCGATCCGGTATTCCTCGGTAACGCCGGTGAGATGTTCGTTGAGCACGGTCAGCACCCGCTCCCGGTCTTCGGGATAGATGAAACGCCGGATTTTTCCCCTGGCATCGTCGCCTTCGCGGTAGTCGAGCAACTCCCACTGATCGGGGTTGGTGTACATTTTGCCGGTCTTGATGTTCCAATCCCAGAGGCCGGCCTGGGAGGCGCACAACGCCAGTTCGTACCGCTGCTCAACCTCCTTGAGCTTCTGTTCCCTGAGCCTGATCTCCTCGAACAGGCAGAGCTGTCGCAGGGCATGGGCAATGGCCCCGGCCAGTTCGGCAACGGTTGCCGGCTCACCAATCGCGGGTTCGCCCTCGGACGGCAGCATGAGGAGCAGAAAGCCGGACAGTTTGGCATGACAATGAAAAGGAGCGCAAAAGGCCCCCGGAAAGACCGGAAGGTCATCCGTGGCGCAGAGCGTGCACTTCTCTCCCGCGCAGGTCTCTCCCTTACAGACGAAGACTTCCACCGAGTCGGGACACAGAACGCGGATGCCGCATTGCGGCAGCTTACCTTCCCGCAAGACGGCCATGATCGGGGCGGAGCGGTCGCTGAACCCCGTTTCGGCGGTGACCATGCCGTCGTCCTCCTGATCGAACAAAACCAGCAAGGCGGCGCGATAGACGCCCGCGTTGACGAACTGGTCACAAATGCCCTGCAGCAGGGTCGATATGTCCCGTTCCCGGACCAGAAGCCGGCTGACGGCGTAGGAAGCTCGCAGCAGCAAGAAAGATCTGGCCAAATTCGGCTCGGTCACAAGGCGGGAGAACAACGAATCCGAGGTCAGCATTCCGATGTGTATGGGGAAAAATGTACAAAAATGCAACAGTCTCGCATCTCAGAAAGGTGCTACCACGGCATGTGCGGGGCTCAGCTTATATTATAGCTTTTCAACTTGTTCAAGAGGGTTTTCCGGGTGATTTGCAGCCGCCGGGCGGCCTCGCTACGGTTGCCGCCGGTCTCTTCCAAGGTCTTGAGGATCAGTATTCTTTCCGCTTCCTTCAGGGTGGAAGGCTCTTCCACCTCCTTGGACGGATTGATGCCGGCCCAGCGCTGGATGGCCTGCGGCAGCGCCCCGATATCGAGGTACTCGCCCCGCATCAGGATCACGCCTCGCTCAATCGAGTGTTCCAGTTCGCGGACATTGCCCGGCCAGGGGTAGCGGTTGAGCACATCCATGCACTCCGGGGTGATGCCGCCGACCTGCCGGCCGTTCTTGTCGGCGAAGTTGCGGCAAAAATAGTTGGCCAGCAGCGGGATGTCGCCCTGCCGTTCCCGCAGGGGCGGCACCCACAGCTCGACCACTTTGAGGCGGTAGTAGAGGTCTTCGCGGAAGCGGCCCGCCGCCACCTCTCCCTCCAGGTCGCAGTTGGTGGCGCAGAGAATGCGGACATCCACCTTGATGGTATCCTGGCCGCCGACCCGCTGCAGTTCATGCTCCTGCAACACTCGCAGCAGCTTGGCCTGCATGCCCGGCGAAGTCACGCCGATCTCGTCGAGAAAAAGCGTGCCGCCCTGGGCCTGGACGAACCGCCCCTCGCGCCGGCGGTCGGCGCCGGTGAAGGCCCCGCGTTCATGGCCGAACAGTTCAGATTCCAGCAGGGTTTCAACCAGGGCCGCGCAGTTGACCTTGACCAGGGGCCCCTTGATGCGCTGACTGTTGTGATGCAGGGCTGCGGCCACCAACTCCTTGCCGGTGCCCGACTCGCCGTTAATCAGCACCGTGGCCTCGGTGGGGGCCACAAGGACGATCATCTCCCACAGTTCCTGCATCGGAGTCGATTTGCCGATGATGTGGCCATCGTTGCCGAACGGCTGGCCGATGTCATGGGCGTCGGCATCCCGTTGGCGATGGCCCATGGCCACCTCGATGGTGGTGCGCAGGCGGTCGAAATCAAGCGGCTTGGTCAGGTAGTCGTGCGCACCCTGTTTGATTGCCGCCACGGCGGAATCCACCGAGGAAAAAGCGGTCATGATCACCACCGGAATGGCGGGATTGATGGCGTGGATTCTCTTCAGAGCCTCCATCCCGTCCATGGTGGTCATGCGGACATCCATGAGGATGGCGTCAAAAGGTCCTTGCTCGACAGCGGCCACGGCGGTGGAGCCATCGTCCGCCTCGGTCGTGTCCCAACCCCATTCGGCGAACATCGACCGCAGCATGAAACGATGCACCCGCTCATCGTCCACAATCAACACCTTTGCCTTCGCCTGGATGGACACCGTCTCCTTGCCCCCTCGCTGGTCTGTCTATCCGGCTGTCCTCTGTCTCTCCCGGATTTTTTCGGGCGCCTCTCACAGCCGTGAGATGTAAATCTCAGATTGATCAGAGTAACATCAAACTGTTAGAATGCGCAAATGGAACATACGCTGACCATAAAAAAGGTGATCGCCGGAGGAAAAGGGCTGGGAACTCTGTCCGATGGCATGGTGGCGATGGTCCCGGCGACCCTGCCCGGCGAGACGGTGGTGGTCCGGGAAGGCAGAAGCCATCGGGGCTACCAGGAGGCGCGTCTGGTTCGGATTCTTGAAGCTTCGCCGGACCGGATCGAGCCCCCCTGCCCCTACTACGGCCGCTGCGGCGGCTGCGACCTGCAGCATGCCGCCTATCCGGCGCAATTGAAGCTCAAGCAACGCATCCTGCGCGAATCCCTGATCCGGGTCCGCATGGAGCCGCCGCCGGACTACCCCACCCTGGCTTCGCCCCTCGCCTTCGGCTACCGTTCCCGCCTGCGGCTGCACCTCGACCAGTCGGGCTGCCTGGGTTTTCACCAACAGGCCAGCAACACGGTGGTTCCGGTCGCCAACTGCCTTCTGGCGGCCGAATCGATCAATCGGGTGCTGACCGCCTTGGTCGAGGGCGGCTGGCCGGCGCGACTGGCCGCCGAAATCGCGGCCATCGAACTGATCCACAGCCCAGCGGATGCCGCCGTGGCAGCGGTGCTCGCGCCCCGTCCTCGCCGGCGCCTGCGGCATGTGTTCCCTTTGGCCGACCATCTGCGTCCTCTGGCCGAGGTCGTGCTCCTGGCCGGCGGCCACTCACGCTCCGCCCTTGTTCCGGTCACCTTCCACCAGGATTTCGCCCCCAGCGGGCTCGGCTATCGCCTGGGCTGGGATCACCACTGCTTTTTTCAAGTCAACAGCCGCCAGAACGCCCAATTGGTCGCAACAGTGCTCGATCTCCTGCCCTTGACAGTCCGGAACACCGCCCTCGATCTCTATTGCGGCATGGGCAATTTTTCCATTCCCCTGGCCATGGCTGGCCTGGAGGTGACCGGGATCGAACAAAACCGTGCCAGCATCCGCTGGGCGCGGACCAACAGCCGGGCCGCTGGCCTGACCTCCATTCACTTTGTCGCCGACGAGGTCGAGCGGCGCCTGCAAACCCTGGTCAATGCCGGCGCCCGTTTCAACACCATTCTCCTCGACCCTCCCCGCCAGGGAGCAGGCAAGGCCGCCGCCCTGCTACCGCTGCTGCAACCGTCGCGCATCCTTTCCATTTCCTGCGATCCCGCCACCCTGGCCCGCGATCTTGTCCAGATCGTTGCCCAAGGATACACCGTGACCCGCCTCATCCCGGTCGATATGTTCCCTCAGACCCATCACATCGAATCCATTGCTCTTCTGGAAAGGATTTGACATCGACAACCCGGCGGGATATTTTGCCAGATTCCTCAAGCCTAGCGTTTGTTTCTCCCGATACCCCCGACGATCCTGCCGCACCCCGGCCGGGCGTCACCGACAACCCTTCTTGCAGACCAGCCGATGGAAACAACGAGCAACCTTCTCAAACAACGGCGGGAAAAAGCCGAATCCCTGGCTGAGGCCGGGGTCAACCTGTTCAGCAACACCTTCAAAAACCCCACCGCCATCGTCGACATCCTCCCCTTGGGAGAAAATCTGGAGGCCGAAGGCCGCGACGAGTCCTGCACGGTCTTCCGGGTCGCCGGCCGGGTGATGTCGATGCGCAAATTCGGCAAGGCCGCTTTTTTCCATCTCCAAGACGCCGATGGCCGCATCCAGGTCTATGCCCGCCGCGACCTTCTGGGCGAAGAGCGGTTCAACCTGTTCAAGAAATGGGATGTGGGCGACATTGTCGGGATCGAAGGCACCCTATTCAAGACCAAAACCGGCGAACTGTCGCTGGAGGTCGCCGCCATGCAGATGATCACCAAGTCACTGCGGCCCCTGCCGGAAAAATTCCACGGCCTGACCGATGTCGAGACCCGCTACCGCCAGCGTTACCTGGATCTGATCGTCAATCCCGAGGCCCGGGAGGTGTTCAGGAAACGGATGGAGATCATCCGCCTGATCCGCGAATTCCTCAACAACCGCGGCTTCATGGAGGTCGAGACCCCCATGATGCAGCCCGTGCCCGGCGGCGCCACGGCCAAGCCGTTCCGCACCCACCACAAAGCCCTGGACATGGATCTCTACCTCCGCATCGCCCCGGAACTGTACCTCAAGCGGCTGCTGGTGGGCGGCTTTGAAAAGGTCTTCGAGATTAATCGCAATTTCCGCAACGAGGGCCTCTCCACCCGCCACAACCCGGAATTCACCATGCTTGAGTTCTATCAGGCCTATGCCACCTATCACGACCTGATGGACCTCACCGAGGAGATGGTCTCCTGGCTGGCCCACGAAGTGACAGGCTCCATGGACATCGTCTATCAGGGGACCCCGGTCAACCTGGCCCCGCCATGGCGGCGCCTGACCATGGAAGAGGCTCTGGAACAGATCGGCGGCATCGAACGGGCAGCGCTGAAGGACGATGCCACGGTCATGGATCTGGCCAAGGCCAAGGGCATTGAGCTGCAACCCGGCGCCGGTCCCGGCAAGGCCAAGACCGAACTGTTCGAGCTGCTGGTCGAGGAGCGGCTGGTCGACCCGACCTTCATCACTTCCTATCCCACCGAGGTCTCCCCCCTGGCCCGGCGCAACGAGGAAGATCCCTCGGTGACCGATCGCTTCGAATTGTTCATCACCGGCCGGGAGATAGCCAACGCCTTTTCCGAACTCAACGATCCCGTCGATCAATTGCGCCGGTTCCAGAAGCAGATCGACGAGCGCGGCGAGGACGACGAGATTCACCCGGTACTCGACCGTGACTATGTCCGCGCCCTGGAGTACGGCATGCCGGCGGCGGCGGGCGAGGGCATCGGCATCGACCGGCTGGTCATGCTGCTGACCGATTCACCTTCGATCCGAGACGTCATTCTTTTCCCGCAGATGAAGCCGGAATCCGTTGAATGACGGGAGTTGCGCCAGCCCATGACCTCCTTTGAATGGTTTGTCAGCCTGCGCTACCTGCGGGCCAAACGCAAGCAGAAGTTCATTTCGCTGATCACCGTCATCTCCATTCTGGGGGTGGCGGTCGGAGTGCTGGCCCTGATCGTGGTGCTGTCGGTGTACACCGGGTTCACCGAGGGCTTGCGCGACCAGATCATCGGGGTAAACGCCCATGCCCAGGTGCAGCGTTTCGGCGCGGCCATCACCGACATCGAGGCGGTCACCGCCAAGATCGAGGGCGTGGCCGGGGTCGAGGCCACCACGCCATACATTCACGCCCAGGCGCTGATCAGTTCGGCCTCCCAGTCCACCGGCGTGGTCCTGCGGGGGGTTGACGCGGCCAGCGCCATGCGGGTGCTCAGCATCGGCCGGAAGATGGTGGCCGGCCACCTGACCGATCTCGACAAACCTTTCGAGGTGCCGGCCATTGTCCTTGGCCATGACCTGGCCCGGCAGCTCCGGGTCGGGATCGGCGACCGGGTCCGGCTGATCTCACCCAACGGGCCGCTCTCGCCCATGGGGGTTTTGCCCAAGGTCCGCACCTGCCTGGTGGTGGGCGCCTTTGAAACTGGCATGCTCGAGTACGACTCCACCATGGGCTACATCAACCTGGACACCGCCCGCAGCCTCGCCGACCTCAGCCGGGGCGTGCACGGCATCGAGATCCGGGTCAAGAATATCGACCGGGCCGACCGGACTGCCGCCGCCATCCAGGAAACCTTGGGGAAAGACTATTCGGCCCGCGACTGGATGGAGCTCAACCGCAACCTGTTTGCCGCGCTCAAGCTCGAGAAACTCGGCATCTTCATCGCCCTGGATCTGATCATCCTGGTGGCGGCGCTCAACATCATCAGCGCCCTGATCATGATGGTGATGGAAAAAAACCGGGACATCGCCATCCTCAAGTCCATGGGCGCCACCACCCGCGCGATCATGCGCATCTTCTTCTACCAGGGCATGGTCATCGGCCTGGCCGGCACGACATTGGGCGTGGCCAGCGGCCTGGGACTCTGCGCCCTGCTCAAGCGCTACAAGATCATCGAACTGCCGAGCAACGTCTACCCTATGTCCACCATGCCGATCAAGGTGGTGCCCCTGGATGTGACCGTGATCGCGGTATCCGCCATTCTCATCACCCTGATCGCCACCCTGTACCCCTCGTGGAAGGCGTCGCGGATCCGGCCGGCAGAGGCATTGAGCTATGAATGACGGCGCCCTCCTCAGGGCCGAGGCCCTCTGCCGCTCCTACCGCAGCGGCAACGACACCATTGTGGTGCTCGACCTGGTCGATCTTGTTGTCCGACCGGGCGAGATGGTCGCCATCGTCGGGGCTTCGGGTTCGGGCAAGACCACCTTGCTCCAGATCCTGGGAACCTTGGACGCGCCGGATTCGGGCCAGCTTTTCTTTCGCGACCAGGAGCTGTCTGGCAAGAACGAACCGGATCTGGCTGGCCACCGCAACGCCCACATCGGCTTCATCTTCCAGTTCCACCACCTGCTCCCGGAATTCACTGCCCTTGAAAACGTGATGATGCCCGGCTTGATCAATGGCCAGCCGCGAACGGCCCTCAAAGAGAAAGCTCGGCATCTGCTGGAACGAGTGGGCCTTGGCGAACGGTTGCACCACCGCGCCGGCGAACTGTCCGGCGGCGAGCAACAGCGGGTCGCCCTGGCCCGCGCCCTGGTGATGGACCCGGCTCTGCTTTTGGCCGACGAACCCACCGGCAATCTCGATGCCGCCAGCGGCAACCGGGTTTTCGCCCTCCTGCGAGAGCTGAGCCGCAATCTCGGCCTGGCGGTGATCATGGTCACGCACAACATGGATCTGGCCCGCTCCATGGACCGCTGCCTGACCCTGGCGGGCGGCCGTCTGCAAGCGGACCAGATCGCGGCCCCCACAGCGGTCACTGACGGTACGGCGACCTGATCGCACAGGGTCTTGCTCTGTGGACGCCTCATTTGCGGAACCAATGGACAGAGATGTGTAGTTCTCTTCACTCTTCCAGGACAACAATGACACCATGGATCTGCCGAATCCGAATCCCACCTGACAATCCCATTATCCATCAGGTTGAAATAGTTATTCCGTCAAACTTTACATCTCATAATGACAATACAAGCAAAATTAATCAATATGACCATAAAACAGGAGTTTGAAATATATGATTTTTTCTAATTCAGAACAAATTATTAAATATTTCTCATAAAAAAACATAAATGAAAATTCAATACCGTATCTTAAAACATATGCAAAAAGATATGCTTACACGCTTAACGAGATAAGAAAAATCAGATATAATATAATAAATAAACCTATCGTCTCATTATATATAGGAGAATCTTTTTTACATAACTACACAGCATTGAATTCAACACAGATGAGCTTTACACATTAGGCCTATCATCTGAAAAACACAAAGGAGGTCACCTTCCAGTAGAAATAAATCGTAACAAAGATCGTCATTTCCATTTCAATCTAAACAATCTTCAATATTCAGATAATTTATCAAAGAAATTGACCAAGTTCGATATAGTCATTGTGGCAGAGGTCATCGAACATCTATACACCGCCCCCGAAATAATTTTATCTTTCTTAAAAAAGATAACAAAACAAAATGGTTATATATTTATCCCAACACCAAATGCCGCATCCTTATCCAAACGGATGAAATTAATGTTTAAAGGGCAAAATC
>Ga0123354_10008521_pt1 | contig 15599 bp, 12 predicted proteins | sample TergutLab28metaG_2_FD_97872 | JGI IMG/M metagenome (GOLD analysis project Ga0123354, IMG submission 97872) | Labiotermes labralis P4 segment gut microbial communities from Petit-Saut dam, French Guiana - Lab288 P4 | ecosystem: Host-associated > Arthropoda: Insects > Digestive system > Gut ...
AGTATCAGGTCGAAATTACAAATAGGTTTGCAGCTTTGGAGACCTTAAATGAGGACGAGGATGTAAATAGGATTTGGGGGAACATTAAACATAATATCCAAATCTCAGCAAAAGAGAGTCTAGTTATGCACGAATAGAAGCAGCATAAACCCTGGTTTGATGAAGAATGTTTAGGTTTTAAGAACATTTTGGAGACCTAAATGTAGCAAGGGAAATAATACTGAGGTGGATATTAGGGGAATAGTTTGGGAGGATGTAGTAACTGTGTCATGAAATAAATCATAAATACCAGAAAATACATGTAGATAGGGACTAGTGACAGGTTTCTGTAAACATGGTAATTAACTTTTGGGTTCCACAAAAGATGGGGAGTTTCTTGACCAGATGATTTACTATCAGCTGCTCAACAGGGGCTATACTGTAAATAGAATGGTACACAAAAAAGAAATCTACTCCAATGCTGACCCACCCTTCCTTAATATTTCTTACTGTGATATGAAATGGAATGGCATTTTAGTTCATGTTATGTATAATTTCTGTTGCAGACATTGCTTCCATTTAATGATGCTGAAGCTATTGGAATAAAATTGCTTAAAGAATCTAGTGAGGAGGAGAGAAAGTTACAGGCACAGCTCCAGACAGTAAAGCTGGAATGTAATAAATTTGAAATCCTTTTGGCCAGCAAGGATAAAGAATTGGAGAAATTGAAACAAGAACTCAGGTAAACAAACAGATCAAGTTCCCCCCACCTCCAGTCACATTTTTGTTTGAAGTTGAACCAAAGTGTGTTGCTGTAAAATTGTTCCATCTCCATGACTAGGTTTTATTCATGTGCTCTGAATTCAACACATCACTTGTTTATTTTGTTGCAAAATGTAGTTTTTATATTTTTATGAATTATAGGATTGTGCCAGCCCCCCTCCCTCCCAAGACTAGCCTAGCAGTACATAGACTGGGTGCTGTGGTTTCATTCAGTAGTGTCCTGCAGGAAACACAGCAAAATAACTTTTTTTTTCTTTTCTTCTTCTTCTTCCCAATTCTGGTTGGATGAGATGTTTTCTGGTTCCTAAGACGCACACCAGTTATAAAGGAAGGTAGAATATGTTAACCTACTGGTGCAGTAGTAAGTGCCAGTATGGTTTACTTGAAAACAAGTAGCTTATGTGGTAGGTTTCTGAATTCTGAACACCCATCATGTCAGACATCTTGATTGATTGAAGGGAAGGTTACTGATTGATTTTGCAGTGTGACCATTTAATGTTTTTTTGGTCTGGTCTGTTGTGCATCCATCTTGTAAGGTTAGCCTCCTAGTGGACCAGCAGGTGGAATGAAGTATGTCAGGCACTTACATGAAGACTTTTTTTTTTTTTTTGTGAATGCCTCAGATGTAACTCGCTAAATGTTCTGAGAACAAAAACAATTTTTATGTTATTCATATCATGCGTATGCTTATAATTAAAACATCAACCAACAAATGCACTTGATAAAATACAATTTATGACAACTGTAATCTCAAGATTAATATTTGTTGTAAATTTTACTTTATTAAGTGCATTTGTTGGTTGATGTTAGTTAAAAATGTTTTGTTGGAAGTTTCAGAGAAATATGAAAGGCACTTGGTGCACATAATGTGTTTTCTGTGTCAAATGGTCTGTGAGATAAGTGTGGTTGTTATGGTGGTAACAGATGTATATTTTTAATTCCATCTGTCCATGCTGTCTGTGGCCTCTAGAGCTGGCAGCATATAATTTGATTCCCAGTTTAATGAGGCTCTTCTATAAATATTCAGGGTAGTGTATGATTTTGCTAGCTACATTTTCTAAAACTGCTGTTCTTTGTTTGAAGTATACTTTTCAGAGATGTAGCAGTACTTCACCAATCAAGTTGGTAGCTTCAGAATGCACTTAATAGCCTTAAAAGGGCTCTGTTGACAGGCTCCCAGGTACACACTGGCTGACAGCAAGCACACAGACAAAGCATTAGACCTCTGAAAGTTGTAGTTCCATTGCATAAGTTACCTCCAAGTGCCTGTGCATTAAATACTCCTCCCCCTTCTTCTTCTTCTCTTCTCTCTTCTTCTACTACTACTACTACTACTACTGCTACTGCTACTGCTACTAATAATACTACCATCACCACATTTCAGTAGTTGCAGAAGGGGTCACCATCTCATATCATTTTATCATGGACATTCTGCCTTTTAGGGAAGTCAGTATGTCTGATGTCCTCAGAATGGACCAAAATGATCATTTTGCCTTGTTTCAAATGACGGTCACACACACATCACTCTTATGTTTTACATTAACCCTTTGGTGTCGGACGACTATAGTCATCATGGTGATATGGCTGAATGACCACTATAGTTATTGGGCAATAACATTGAAATTGATGGGTGGGCCATTTAAATTCCAGCCTTTTGCAGACTACAATGGGCACAGAATTCCAGTGCCAAATGGTGAATGCAGGAAAGTCATAACAATGCTCCCTGTAAGAATATTATATGCTGCATGTTAGTTCATTAGAACCCAAAGGTATATCCAGTGCAGTATTGTAATAGAACTATTCTGGTACAATCTTGATGGAACAGTTATTGTTCAGTGACAGAATTCCCAACTTGTGTTGAAATATCAAGTTTTAAAACTGAGTAGATACAAACAGTCTAAAATTTGTTTTTCCATGAGTTTATGTGTTTCCTGTAGGTAATTCTGGACTTGTGAATTGAAGTCAGTCACAGCAACTTCCAGGCCTATTCAGATTTTGTTATTAACTGCCACTTATTTGGGGCCTGTCAGCAGTCTATACCAGATCCACTTACTGTAACTTTCTCATCCTGCAGGGATATTGAGGCTTTTGCTTCAGAACAGCAGATGAACCTGAAGTCATTTTCCACCATTCACAAGACTGCACATCAAACTGACAGCAGGAAACAGTCACTCTTCAATAATAAACCTAAGTTAGACTTTCTGGCAAGAGAAGTTTCACTGTGTCTTAGAAAACCTCAGACTGATGAGGGTGAAGGAACAAACAAGCAGCCAGTTTTTTCTTCACCTACATCTAGTGTTGTGTCATTTATAGATATTTGTCCTTCCTGGAAGAATATTAGCCGTATTGCAGCATCTGATACAGATGTAAATAAGCTGTCTTCAAAGGAGGTTTCTGAACTTTCTCAAACTGGAAATAATAACATTAAAGATAGCAGACATAATTCTGATTTAGAAGGTAATAGGAGCTCTTCATTGATTAATCCTGGGAGTCCAGAATTTAAAAGTTTTTGTGCTACATCATTGTCAGAGGATGTTTCAGCAGAAGCAAGACATGAATCAAGTATCACTGAACTAAAAACATGTAAAGAACTCAAGGATGAATTAAGGAATAAGTTTGATGAAATAAAAAAACAGGCAAGAATGGGGACTGGTGTTTCCTTGCCAAGCCCACCTCATCAGTATTCTGAGATCAGTGAACCAAGTGGAATGCACCAGTGGAGTGAAATCTCAGATGCTGAATCTATACAGAATTCTCTCTGTTTCTCTAGCAGTAGTGCTGAAGTAAACAACAGAAAATTTGACCTTGGCAATAATGACTTAAGCTTTGAAAATAAGTTTGAAGCAGACTGTTAAAATGGTGCTCACTTCCTACACCTAATGACATTTGGATGTTAAGAATGTGTATAGTTTTGTATTTTCTTAGATGATACTATTTTATTACATTTATCAATTTAGTAGTAAATGAAAATACAATTTAAATATATATACATATATTTGGAGAATCTAGTATTGTTTGACCACAGGCTTTGTTAGTTCTTGTATAAATATAACCTTTACATTAACATTTACGTAAACTTCACAGTATGCCTTGAATTGTTTTCTCAGTTTTGTGTACTGACTAGAATAAAGACAGTTTATGTGTACTGGAAAACGTTTTCCATAACTGATGCCTGTTCCAGAGGCAAAACCAGAAAAGATGTGAAACTTTGGTTAAAGGAAACTGGATCTAGTATTCACTTAACAGTTCTAGAGTTGACTGACTAGATAATGTTTGATTTTTCCTTGTAGTCCTGGTATGTACCATTCAAGCAATGGCCAGTATGTAAAGTTATTCATGTCCATGGTGAACAGTTAGGTAAGACCAAGATAAGTAAACATTCTCAACGTTTTGCTACTGTGAGCAGAAAGTGTCACTATATAGTACAAAGATACTAGCATTTGTCCTCAAAGGTTGTTATAATGTGCTACTCCACAGCAGTCATATGTACAGGACCATGTTCAGTGCCTCCAAATATTTGATGTCATGTGTACAGTACTGCACAGCCTATGTGTTTTTGTTCTTTCAAGTGCTTAGTATGGTAATGAAGCACCTCTGTAATGTGTGTGGTACACTGATAAAAGGCCATTTGCTGGTTTGATTGTGTACTGACTTCATAAGAGCATTTTAATGGATGAGAGTTACATTCAGAAATGAAGGTATGAAATAAGGCATTGGATGAAGGGGGGGGGAAAAAAAAAAGAATTTTAATGAGAACAGATATTGCTGTACCATTTGTCAGTCACAAAGTGAGATATGTGTCACGTATGTGATGGTATTTTGTGTGCTCAAGGAATAAGAACTGCACACAGACCTAAGAAAAAGAACAAACATTAGAGTTGTGGAAAGGAGAGATTAGCTTGAATGTTTAAGATTTGACAGTGTGCACATTGAATGTAGAGAAAGCAATTAAAATACCCTATTTTGGCTGTTGAATGGCTCTGTAGTCTGTTTTAATGAATCATACCTGTAGCCTTTGTGTTACATGACTACAATGCACCATATCAGACAGTACAGTTGCATAGAACTTTATGCACAATGATCTTACTTGATGGATACATTAATACACTGCTAGTTTACGATGAGGGCAGTTGAATGCTAGCATAGCATAGTGTGTCTGTCAGAAAGGTATCTTGAAAAGGGACTTCCCAGTGCAGCTACATTCTCTGCAGAGAAGACAAGACTGTGACACACAGTATGATGTTTAGCAGGGCATTAGAAGTGGTGATGTGCAGGAAAATGTTGGATGTAGTTTTTGATGACCCTGATGACAGCACCAGTTGCACTGTTCAACAGGTGGACATCAAGTAGTTCTTTATTCTTAAATGTTCAACAAGAGTAAGTTTTCCTTTACCTAAGTTGTACAAGGATCTGAAAGGGGCAGATTTTGTTGATCAAGTGGCATCTGGATCAGTGGGATTCGGTTTCTGCCTTGTGGTTGCACTAAGTGTTCTATTGATTTATTCTTTTTTTTTTCTGTTAAAAACATAGTTGACAGGCTGTTGAGAATAGATTATCAGCATTGTACTTCTTGGGGAACAAATAAAATGATGCTGTTATTTATAAAATAATACTGAAATTTTATGGAGAAGGAAGAGTGATAGACCAAAGCATTTGTATGGGTTAACTAGTTTGAATATGGAACGGAAGGCACTGCACATGATAGTAGATGTATCCACTGATAATCTTCAAGAAGTGATCACACTGTGCCATAGGTGACTGAAATAGACGTAGTCAGTTGACTTTCCAGAAGACAGAAAAGAATTGAATGGAAGTATGAGAATTGTGAGATTTATTATGACCAGATTTCTGAATATGAAGTTGGTGCCACGGTGATACTAGAATATCTATCAGGAAGCGTAGTATGCATTGCAATAATTTTGTCTAGATATTGCACTAGGACTGTTATCTTTTGGAAGAAATAATGACTGGTGGTAAGACTTGGGTTTTCCATAACAAAACACCAGTGTCTGATGTGAAGTTCAATCCTTGACAGGATAGAAAGAAAGCACAAATATAAACAATGGAAGACCAAACATGGCAATCCTGATTTTCTACGTAACAGTTTGTTCTTCCAGGACAGTCAACTAAACATTCTTCCATAACATTTCTGAATGTTTATTTGCCAACAAAGTCTGGTTGAAATGACTGCCATATTGTCCTGCCTAAATATTTTTTTACTTTTTCATTTTCCAGAAACAAAGTTTTCTTTAAAAGAAATCATTTTGAAAGATTTGACCCTCATAGCAATGTTAGCAGTATTGAGAGATCTGTCATTAAATTGTGTACAGTAGATTTTTTGGGCACAGCATAAACTGAAGCGTGACACCATGCAGCTTTATATCTACAACGTCACAGAACATTATATCCTAGAAGAAAGCAGACTTCATACTGATGGCTGTGAAAATCTTTTGTCTCATTTGCTTATATCTTCAATGTAACAGACCTAGTGGTTGGTATTTAATTGTTTTCTTTCTGTTTTTGAAGAAGAAAATGTGTAGTTTTCTATTTAAATAGTACTTGATTTTCAGTACTGGTTCAAGTCATGCACATTGTCAAATCCAGAATACTTACAATTTGATCAACACCTATGCAAGCATGAAAACCTATACTACCTGACTTCAGTAATTTAAGTTTTATGGAAAACATAATGAAATGTATTATGATTGATACATATTTGATGTTTGTTCAAGATTCAAGTGTGATATCATATAGACAGTTGTAGGCTATAGCAACTAAAAGGCAAATAGAGATGGTTGAAGTAATGGTTCTTAATGTAATTAACATAGATGTCCTGTATGGGGTTTATGTAAGATTTCAGATGAAATAATAAGGGACAGAAACGTCCGTTTTAAGCGTGCTACTAGATAGTGCCACCTGCAATTGAGGAGCAAGGCTGAGAGGTATGCAAAATCACAAATAACTCGTATGGGTTTATACATGTATCCCACTTTAGAGTTCTTTTTTGTATCCTTGCTCCCTTTTATGGTAGAAATACTAATAATATGTTAGGTTTCGTTTTATGTAAGTTTGTGTCAATATAATTTGAAGATGAACACATGTGAAAGTAATTACACATGTTATTTGGCCCTGCAGTTATATAGAGCCCATGTTGATATCTGTTTAGTGGTGGTACGTATTTTTGCAGTTGGCAGTGTTTGTCTTACAGTCAAAAGAGCATTTGTTTGTTACCTACTCTGCAATAGCACAATCCATACCTAGTCAACACTTGCAACCCAGATATAAGGAACAGTCTTTGTGAGGTAAAAAAATACGCACACAGACAAAAAGATATATTAGTGACACATATAACATTGCAGATCTTTGTTCTCATTTGCTCTGAGGTAGGCAACTTGAGTTTTGCCAGCATTTAAAATTGTTTGGAAATTAAGTGTTGTCATTAACCCATTCACTTGATGTACAAAAAATGTGTTGTAGTACCTACACAGAAGTTTGTGTTTAAAATTAGTGGATTAGCCTCATTTGCATGTGCACTGACATTAAGAATTTTGTTGGTGCTCAGTTCTCAGTTGAGCCTCTCAAAATAACAGAAATCTTAGTCTGGTATGCATTTTTGCTTTATTTCAGTGATAGCTGTCATTCTGTTTGGCCTTGTTAGTGATCTGCCTTTGAAGACTTGTGTTGTTAGTCTTGGTATCATGTGGAAATGCAGCCTTTTGTTTGTCATACTACTACCACTGCTGCACTTTGTTACTGGTGGGTTTGTCAGAAGATGTTCAACAGATGGTGAGTTAATAATATAAACAGCCAACTAGATGCAACAATAATAATTTTATTAATAATTTCAATCAGCTCAACTGTTTCGGATGATAATTTTGCTCATCCTTAGGAGCACTAGACTGTGTTTACAGCTTGTGGTATAATGCACTGATGATGCTGCCTGCTGGTGATCAGGATGAGTTCATCTTGGTCACCACCTGGTGAGTTCTTATTGTAAACAAGATTGTGTGAGTATGACACAGGAAAATATTTGTTACATAAAACAAAAAATAATTCTCATATAGTAGGTCAGCTACATGAAACATTTCTTGCGGCATAAGGATTATGAGCACACATTTACAAGGATAAATGCCAAATATCCAGTTCAAGAAGTAAACCTGTGTTGTGAAGAGAAAACAGCTTGTACTTTTGTTTGACATAACTGAATGCTTTCTGAGGCAAGTCTGTAATGAAAATTGAGTGTGTTCAAAGTGAAATTATTGTCTTCCTTTGTCTCCCAGGTATATAAGGTACTAAATATAGCTCCTTATTCCAGGATCCTTGATAAATGGAGCTGATGCACTCATAAGGCATAATAGGGAACATTACTTTATGTACATAATATTCAATTTATATTTTGGCACTTGTTATTATTTACTTCAAAAAGTCTATGTTAGCAGTGTGCAGTGTTTTTTAAATGCAGGCTGCTCATGCATGAATGATTTGGTGAAGTGCTACAAAGGGGTTTTAAACAATAATATGAAATACATAGACAAGTCAAATTTTATTTATTTCATTAGTATTTGAGTTGATGAATTCTGTAGCTTCTTTAATAAGTAATGTGATATATATGTCTGTTTTTTATATAATTTCTTCCTAGGTTAAGAAAAGTGCTCTGTGACCTATTTCCCTTTTGGTATTTTGTGACCTCTCTGAAGTACATTTGTTTAATAGTTTTGAGATGTTGAATTTTAAAAACTACAATTGTAATGGAATTTGAGCTGGAAACTCATATATTCCAGTTTGTCAGAAGTCTCTTACGGAAACCTGAGTGTACTGGTACTATGTTTCTGATTATTCCAGTGAGGTCTTAGAGCCCCTGGCTGCTGCCTGGCTGTCCCACCCCTTAATCTGGCCTCATGTAGATCAATACTGGTCACAATGCAGCAGTGGTTTGTTCTGTTCTGATTCTCAGATGCATAACAAACTGGACTTATGGGACAGTATGAGATCTTAATCCACATGCCTAGCACAGTTTTGAAGTACTGAGTAGGACAGGTGAAGAAAAAACTAGAGCAAACATACGTGCATGTGTGTGCGCGCTGGCATATGCATATCCAGATTCACTAACAATCTAGACATTCATCCTAACTACCACGTAAGAAATGAGCACTTAAGTTCAGGTCATTGAAACTGAAACCTTAGCTGAAATGGCCATAATTAATTGGTTAATGATTGTGAAGTAACATGATAAATGGCCTAAAGAAGATATGGAAGCATCACACTGAAGCTTTTAGATTGTAGATTTGTACAATGTGCACGGTATAAACAGTGGGTCTGGAAATTTTAAACAGTGTGGACAAGTAAGTAATAAAGTTTAGGTAGTGTATGGAAATAATATTCAGAAGTAGTAGCTAAAGATGTGGAAGCACTAATTTGTGGAGAAGTGGTTGTGAGTAGAAACATTATTGGTGGATCTGGCAACATAATGCATGAGTAGTTAGGATCTGTAATGTAGAAATGAAAAGATTTGTATTTGATTGTTTTGCCTTCCTCAACTGTATCTTACAGCATGTGTATAAGACATATGGAAAAACAACACATACCTTAGGTGCCTGAAGCCACAACTCATTACGAAGATATGAGTTAATACTTTAATTTCTCCCTGCATGTATTACAGCTTTTGCAAGTCCCAGTGAACGGCTACGTGTGTCTGTAATTGTTTCATCTGTTCCCAAAGACAAGGTAGCTCGACGTCTCATTCTCGCATGGGAAAATGCATCTCCAGTGAGTGGAGATTGGATTGGTCTCTTCGATAAAGAACCTGCAATCGGATCTGAGCCACTTTATGTGGTACAACCACAAGCCTTATCAGGTTGGGTGGAAACAGATTCCCACGAAACACCTTCTCCTTCTCAAGACTTAGGGTATACCAAGAAATGTCTTGGTTTCTGGGCAGCATATGTAAGTGGAGACAGTATATTGGCCTCTTCATGTCTTCAAACTGAACCCACCTGGATGTCTGACATGGAGAGTGAACTATCTCCATTACTGTTGAGACAGATCTTCTTACCAGGAACACATGACACAGGATCATTTCAAGAATATGATCCTTCTACAGAAAATAATCTACTCATCAAATATACTATTACACAGGTAAGAACTTCCAGGTATGGACAGTAACTGCTCTCACCTATGTAGCAGCCATGGCCCATTTTAAATATGCCCTTGGCAGACTGTTCAAAATTTAGTTATTCCTTTATTCTCCTAATTAACAGTCTTCAAGGCAGTGTGCTTTTATTTCTGTTTTAAGGAAAAGTGTGTCAATAAAAGAGGCATATTTATTCAGATATCCCCATTGTATGGAAGGTGACAGTTTTGCTTCAATACAAATTGTTGCAAGTACCATAAAAGTACTGTGTGGTCACGGGCAGTCAGTTCCAGTTGCTGTATTTTCTCAGTAATCCCCCCCCCCCTTCTCCCTCCTGCCACTACATTTACCACTAGAAGTAGAGGGAAATAAGCAGATTGTTTTAAAGACATTCTAGTTTCTGTATAATAGAAATTATCTCACCTGTGGCACATCAGTTTTGTGTTATATAGATGCTTTTCCTTTTCAGTTTACAGACTTTCTGCAGCTGTTATTCCAATTACATACATATTTACGTATGATCATTAGTCCAGAAGGAAAGTGTCACAGCTCAAAACATGCAATTTATGAGTTCTGTACAGGAGTCTGCTCCTAAAACTGCCAAAATTTATTTGTTTATACAGGAAAAGTGGCACAACTAATGTTAGACTCTGAGGAAGCCCTAGTGTCACTGTTCTTCTGAGTGACTGGAGAACAGTGTCACATGTTCAGTTCTCTGTTTTTGGAGTTGCATCACTTTTCTTCCAGACTAAAAATACATATATATTTATGCTCCAGATTCTTTTTGTATACATAATACACAGTGTCACTAAACAGTGCCCATTTTAATTTTCTTTCTTTTTTAATAACTTTTCGTGACAATCTTTAAAATTTTCTGTAAACGTTTTGTTGAGACTTTTAATTTTCATACTTTTTAAAGGAGTGTTCCGTTTTAGTGTAATTCCAGGGCACACAATACAGATCAAAATCATATTAATAGAAAACAAATATTCACATAGGGCATTTTCCATTAAATTCGTTGTTCATCCTTTCTTTTCACACATGATACTGCCTCACTTTGTTACAGGCAGTTTTTTAAAGTATTGTCCTCAGTGTATTCACAAGACTGAAGAAATTTTCTAGTTCAATGCAGGATGTGTTTTAGACCGGTTTTGTTGTAATATACAGATTGCTGTGGTAAATTGTCACATTTCGTACATTTTAAGACAGACTGTATAATATGGTTAGATTAAAACTAGGAAAATAAGATGCCAAGGGGTATTTATAACACTCCCTTTGTGTGTGTTTACAGGAGGAGGACATACTGGGCCAGCTGATCAATGGAGTACGGTACCTAGACATTCGTGCAGCTTACTATGCAGACAGAGATGAAGTATGGTGGGTCAATCATGGTGTTACACCCATCCATCCACTGCAGACCATTTTTGATGATGTAAAAACATTTTTACTTAACACACATGAGATTGTGATTCTTGATTTCCATGAATTTCCTGCAGGTAAAAAAAAAATTTGTAGCTTATTACATAATTCCATATTGTTCAAAGATTACTGTATAACATTACATGCAGGCACAGAGGGAAGGTATAGGTATGGCTCTAATCATACACAACTTCTGCACTAGAAGTGGAGAGGGGGGGGGGGTGGTTAATGCCACACCCCAGCTGCTTTACTCCTTCAGGAAAGAGACCAGGTACCTATTGTACAGGAGGCTGAGTAGGCCTTGCGGCAAGTCTGGCAAACCTCACACCCACCAAGATTCAAATTCTGGACCATCCAGCCCATAGCAAGTTTTTCCATATTTTTCATTCAAGACATAATGAAGCCATGCTGTAGTGTTACAAACAGCTGTCTAGTCTTACTTTGGAGAATTAGCTCTGTTTAATTTAGTGTGAAATATGGTAGAGGATCACTTCCTGTAGTTCTGGTTCAGAATTGTGAAGAGTGAAATTTTTTAATATTCTATTTCAAGAAGTTATCTTATCTGCTTCCTGAGAGAACAGTGTATAGAAAGACATTTCTACTGCATATTCTTCTCATGTACTGAGTTTTGATATCCCATATTATACTTAATGAAACAATAAGAAAATGAATTGTTACTGTGCAGTGCATTGTCTTCAGTGCAATTAAATCTGTAACAGCAAGGCCTCTATCTCCAACAGCTGAACACCTGGATCACTGAGATTTATGAAACTCTAGGTAACAGATCTGTTTCAGAAATAATAGATATTACTTTTCCAAACCAAAACTTTCAAGATTGAGCCCCTCAAAGAAACGTGAAAAAACCAAATTATTGTAATTGATTTTAATGTTTTTACATAAAGCAGAGGATTCAAAATTTTTAAAATTTGTTTATGTATGTTTGTCTGGCATAAGATTCTGCTCATACAGATGCCCAGGGTTCTTTCTGACTTTTGAGGATGGCATGAAATTAAATTAATTTCAAAATAAGTGACCAAATGGAGTCTTACCAGATTAGTCCCTTATTGGATTTTCCCTAGGTGACAGCAGCACCTTTCTGTTACTCCTCATAAATCCTTACAAAAGAATTATTTTGACATTTAGAGGACCGTGCATCGTGATGTATATTTTTATAATAAAAGCCAACAAGATGCACTGTTTCTCAAATTTATTTTGGTAAAGAACTCTACATGTTTCAGACAGACTTACTGTCCATCATCAGGAGTCTTAATACTGTATTTACAGCAATAGGTATTTGTCATACTAGTTATGTTGACTGTCAGCTAGCAGACAGTCAACATAACTAGTATAATAGTAAGTCTGTCCAAAGCATGTAGAGTTCTTTCCCAAAATAAATTTGAGAAATAGTGCATCTCGTTGGCTTTTATTATAAGAATAAGAAAATAATTATTGTCTCTTATAAAATTTATGCACCATCTATGATCTGTACTTCTTGAGGACGTAAATGGAATAAAGAACCAGCTGTAAATTTGTATGGCTTTCGATTTATATAAAAAAAATAGCGAAGAAAAAACAGTATGAATGTTTTTTATTTAAATTAAATGTACTTCTACTGAGGATTCTTTAACAGGTTTTGGTTCAGGGCTTGATATTCATCAGAAGTTACTTGAGGTTTTGCAGCAAGAGTTTGCAGATATTGCAGCCCCATCAAACCTCACATGGAATGTACGACTGGGTGAGCTCTGGTCAACAGAGAGACGACTTCTTCTGACATACAATAATAATCAGATGGTGGAGGAAAGTGACATTTTGTGGCCAGGTGTCTCTCAAAAGTGGGGAAATGTACAGACATTAGATGCTTTGTACATGTATCTATCTGGAGTGATGGAGAAGTAAGTTCCGCAATTTTTTATTTGTTTATTCAGGTCCAAAATTGTTTTACGAGCCTGCAGGCCTTGAAATGTATTCATGAAGACAACCAAATATTACCTGTCCATCAAATTTTTACTTTCATATGTTCAAACAGTAAGGTGTAGAACTGCAACATATGGTCACACTTAGGGTATCTGACGCAAGCAGACCTACTCAGTTTTCTAAGACACTCAAGCTGTGGACAGTTAAATTTCCAGAGTCAAAAATGTGTGTGTTCAAAAAAAATATATAAATCTGTATGTGTCCCAATTCAGCTTCTGAACTATGTCATTGACTTTTATGAAGATGTGTATGAAATAATGGACAAAGCATAAATCAGTACCTACTTCGGAGTCATCCAGAAAGTTTGTCAAATTGAGATTTGGCTTATTTTTATTTGTGCAGTCCACCAAATGACAAGGGATGGTCAGCAATGGCAGAATTGACACCAACACCACTGCAGGTAATAACAGATGAGTTAGGTGGACTCCGTCGTATGGCTGACATGGTGAATCAAAATGTGACAACATGGTACTATGAAATATGGGGTCAAGCAGTTAACATAGTGTCTGCTGACTTCTTCCGAGGTACTGGACTGGTGGAGGCAGCCATAGAATGGAATAAAGTCCGGGCTCAGCAACGTGCATGTGATACTGCATAACAGCAATTCACTATACAGAAGAACCATGTAAAGCATTACCAAATTATATGCTCTGCACCTTACTCTTTGGTATTCTAGATTCATTCCTGATTTAATGTATTTCCTAGGGCAAGTTGTAAAACACAGTGGCTGAAAATCTGTTGGAAATAAGGATGTAGTTTTTTAATCAAATTCAGGCATCTACTCTTGTGACTGGAATTAAGTGTGTATAAGCAATTTTTCAATCAAAATTCGGAATTATAGATTATTGTAGGCCTTATCTAACAAAAATTGTAAATGTGTATGTTAGAATTCTGTAGGGAAGTGCAGCATGTTTGAAAATATGTTAGTCACTCATCATAGTGTTATTGATAGTAATGAAAGCAAATTAAACATTTAATGATTGGACTGTGTCACAAGTAAGAATTAAAGGTAGACTTAAAGATTGCAATAGTTGTTGAATTTATAATCATGATTTGATACAGAGATGAAAACAACAAACGTACATAAACATTTAAGAGTATCTTATATTGTATGATAAACATAGTAAGCCACCTATATATACATGTTTCAACCACAATTGTGGCCATTCTCAGGAACATGTCTCACAAATGACATATTACAAAAATTTCAAGAACCAATGTACAAATGTAAAATAGCAAGTTTTAAAATATGGTGTGAAATACAATTCAGAACTTCTTTACATGGTACATACCATATTGATCTGACAACCATTTCACATATCTGCTACAATATATAATTTTATTTACCAATATATATGATAACTTCCTACACACATACATTTCTGTAATTTCAAGATGGTGATGTACCACACAATAGCTACATGAAACATTTGTTCCTCACTTGAATTTAGCACAAACTTGTATCTATATGTGATATTTTAATACATGTGTTAGAGCAATTTACTTTATTACTTTTGTACATTGATTCTTGAAGTTTTTATAATATAGCCTTTGTGAGACACCTCCCTGAGGATGGCCGCAAGTGTGGTCAAAATGTGTACATGTAGGAGGTTTACTATGTTTATTATGGAATACAAGATACTCCTAAATGTTTATGTGCATTTTTTGGTTTCATCTCCATAGTGAATCAGCTTAGTGTATGGTTATGAATTATTTAAAATTTATAATTATGAGTTAAGTATTTAGATCCAGAACCCCTTTAACTTGATTAAAATCAGTTGAACATCAGAACTCTAAATGTTTTCATCTTCAGAGAACTGAATTACCAAATGCTGCAGTCAATTTGGTAGCACTTCTGATTCATATTTAAGAGGGCCAAACTTCAGACTTTTCCCAAACGTTTTTACTAATAATCCTACAACTTGATGCTTCTCAATGTGAGCTACTGGCTCTGATGTTAAATAAATAAATAGGGGGCACACAGTGGCATTGTTGGTTGAGGCTACTGGGTGCCCTGACATGAAGGTTCTTCTGGGGAGATAAAAGTGAGGGTAGTGAATTCAAATCTGTGGATGTGGAATCAGGAAGCTGCGGTGTTGGATCTTGTGAAGCCGAGTCTGAGCTGCATGGCACTGCCCCTCTGTTGAGTCATTTCTTTTCAGGCGTTGTGAAGTCTCGCTCCAAAAAGTGATTTTTGCATACATACTTGTCATGAAGGTTTATGGCCTCCTCAATACTGCAGGGCTTACCAATCTTTTGGGCCCATAACTGAGCACTGTAAAAGAATAAATTAATTTTAGTATAACAATCACAG